>Ga0160502_100362_pt1 | contig 35953 bp, 18 predicted proteins | sample DIDnMG_14_FD_108237 | JGI IMG/M metagenome (GOLD analysis project Ga0160502, IMG submission 108237) | Enriched soil microbial communities from UW Madison campus, WI, USA - DID2933_E24_Xylan MG | ecosystem: Environmental > Terrestrial > Soil > Unclassified | place: USA: Madison, Wisconsin... | reverse complement strand
GTTCTTCTCAAAATTTTTCTTTTTTCTATCATTCAAAATATTATCTCTCATGCCTATATCTTCAAACAGAAGTCTCGGAATTCAAAAAAATAAATTAATGCGTTACAAACTCATTAAAGAACTGTATCAAAAACACAAAACGGAAGATATTCCAACCACAGTTGTATGGCGTAAATACGTCTATCCGGTTTATCCAATTTCCAGAACTACTTTGTATGAAATTCTCTGTACACCTATCACTTCTGAACTAAAAAAAATCGAAGAACTTATGAGCAATCAGGAAAGATCTTCTTAATACATATAAAAGAAAAAATCATTCTTTTTTTATCTTCAATAGCATCCTTTTTGTGATGCAAAGATGAGCCATTTACTTCATCTAAAACGACTTCTGTTCGCTTTCCTTACAACTCTGTAAAGCCCTAGAATACAAATGTTCGCAGACCTTGCATTCATTTTTTTTAGGGCTTTTTTCACCCAATCTTTGCAATCTCAAAAGGAAACAACCGCGCTCAAAAACTAGAAAAAAATCTAGTTAAGCTTCCTCTCTAAAACAACGCTAAAGTTGTTTTTTGAACAAATCATTTTTAAACCCAACATTCAACTTTAAACACATTCAATGGAGCAGTTTTTATACCCCACTCTAACCGCATTTTTTGCCGCTTTTATTACTTGGTTTTTCTCTATGCGAAAATCACTCGCAGAAGACCGCGCAGCCGAACTCGACAATGCCGTAAGCGCAGTAAAATATTACCGTGATCTTCTGGACGACATTACCGCACGGCTTACCGCTGCCACAGAAACCATAAAAAAAATGGAAATACAGCACAAAGAACTCATGCTGATCAACCAGCAATTGGTTGACGAATTACAAAAATTTAAACAATTAAACGGAAAAAGCTCATGACACTAGCTCAAAAAACTATCGAAATCGCTACGGCACAGATTGGTGTCGAAGAAATGCCAAGGAACAGTAACGCAGGCCCCGAAGTCGAAATTTATTTAAGAAGCGTCGGACTTGGTAAAGGATACGCCTGGTGCATGGCTTTTATTTACTGGTGCGCACAGAAAGCTTCTCTTCAGATTAACGAAAAAAATCCTTTGAAGAAAACGGGAGGTGTTTTAGATCAATACAATTCGAGACCTCTTTTGGTAAAAAAAACACCTCAGCCTGGAGATGTTTTTATTATGGATTTTAATAACGGTACTGGTCACGCTGGATTTGTCGAAAAGATTGCCGGAAATACAATTTATACCATTGAAGGAAACACCAACGATTCTGGAGGTCGAGAAGGCTATAAAGTGGCCAGAAGAAAACGCGATATAAAAAGCATTAAAGGCTTTTTACGACTATAAAAACAAAACTTATAAACCCAATTTAATTATGACTAAAAAACTAAAATGTCTTGTTTTCCCTCTTTTCATTATCCTGATCATGATTTCATGCCGAAGTCCGAAACCTGTGCAAAATGAAAACAAAACCCAAACGATTACTATTACCGAAACTTTACACGATACTGTTTTTAAAATTGCAAAAGACAGCAGTTCTTACAATGCATTACTAGAATGCCTTAACGGAAAAGTAGTTCTTAAAAATGTTATTCAGGCCGAACCAGGGCGTACATTAAAAAGCCCAAGGGTTCGACTTGATAACAATAAACTCCAAGTAGACTGCAACCTAAAAGAACAGGAACTCTATGCGCATTGGAAATCGAAACAAGTTAAAGATGTCCAAGTAAAAACGATCACGATTACTGAGTTTACCAACTATCTCACTTTTTGGCAAAAAGTGCAGATTTGGCTTGGGAGATTACTACTTCTTATTCTACTCTTTTTTATTGGAAGATACATTTACAAAATCTATAAACCTGAATGGTTTAAATAAAAAATTCCATAGCTAATTCCGCATTAGAAATAACTTATTTTTTTAACACATAGAAACATAGTTTCTCTAGAATAAATTAAAGAATACTAAAGAGAAATAGATTTCTTCCACATAACTAATGATTACTTGAAAACAAGTGAAACGCCTTTTAAGATCACTCTGAATCTATGTTTCTATGTGTTAAACATAATTACACCAACGAATAAATAACACTTAAAATATGTCCGCAAAATCCCATTTTTTTATAGAGTCGGGAGGTTTTCCCGCACAGTTGTCAGGTCAGGGCTTTGGACCTCAATCTGAAGCTGTTTTCAACCTGACTTCTAGATTTTCTTTAGACGCGCCCAAAAAAGCCTTTTCGATCTGCAAAGGAGTTGTTTTAGTCCAGCCTCAAACAGGCAATCCCGATAAAGTGAATCTAATTCTTCGTCCTTACAATCAGCCTTTTCCTGGACTGAATATCAAATATTTTGTTTACAGAGGTTTACAGAAAAGTGATTTTTTTTCAACTGATTCAGAGCCATTAATTATTGCAAAAAGCAGTTCAACTTCTGACTTTATTAATAAGATAAATGACGATTTTAATGCTTTTCATGAAGGACGTGTAAAGGAAGAGGGTGAAACAGTCACTCCTATTCCTGTTCCTTCTTTCACCGCTAAGTTTATTGGCTATGAAAAAGAAAAAGATGATGACGATAATGATGGAACTTTATTAATCCCTCTTTCTGACTTCTTCTTTAAAGAATCCAAATTTGTCGCGGCCGGCGATACTTTTGATGAAAAAGACGATTTCGAATTACCCTTAATCGATATTGGAAAATCATTAGGAAACTTTGCACAAGGCGAATGCGGAATTGATGTTGTTCTAAATTACGGCGATTACAAAATTGACGATGCTCATGAATTTGCTTTCAATTTAGAATATACCCGCAAACCCTTTGCAGAAATTAGAGTAAATGGAGATACTCCTTTTAAACAAAAATTACAGCGCGAACAAAGCACTCAATTTATTGATATTGCTGCTTTTTATGGCTCGCATGTTGAAAATGGATTCGTTACAGCAACTGCTTCTGGAGTTCAAACCGAGAAAAAAGGAACAGCTATTTTCACTGATTTGCTTAATAAGTTTTGGACCAAAAACAATTGGTACGTTTATATTCAAAGTGATCGTACCCGTAGTTATGATTTTTACGGAAACTATAAAATTGGTGAAGATCCTGAAAACCTAAAAACAGGATTGTTGAAAGACACAGCCACAAATGAAGTTCCTATGACTGCTATAACTTATGGCGCTTTTGGATGGCCAGTTTTAATTAATACGCAACAACAGACAAACACGATTACGACAAACAACCTGTACCTACAATTTCCAACAGACAATAATAACAACACTGCCTTTTACGGACAGCTTGCCAAAGTTGCCAATGCACAAAAAGACAATTTTATTAATGCAGATGGTTTAAGATTACCGCCAGATGAAGAAGGAAATTATAGTGAATTAACCTCAACAATACAATTAACAACTCCTGCTATTGAAGGCAAAAACATCGCTGCATTAAGTCTTTTGATTTATCAAGGAAAAATAAATACTTATCAAATTCGTGAAGAAGAAGACGAAAACGGAAATCCTATAGCCGTAAATGGTATTGCCAACTTTTTTGATGATGTTTTTAATTTAATTAAGGCACAACCTTTATTAAAATTAGGCACTGATCAAAGTTATTCTAGAATGACTTCTGAAAAACTAAATCTAATTAATGAGTTTTATGATAAAAAACAGCAGGGAATTTCTGTTGCGCAAACGGTAACGGTTAACGATATCATTGAAACAGGAATTGAAGAAAAACCTTTTGTTGAGCGTGTAACCTATCTTACAGAAGCGGCAGATGTTATGAATAATGCTGTTTCTGCAACTGAAAGCACTACACCTGACACTAAAACTACAGCTTCTGCCAGTGGCGCTGTAACCAAAAGCAAAACCTATCAGTTGCCAGATCCTTATTACTACAATTTAAAACTGTTTACTGATAGTACTGAAACTATTACAGGACTTGAACTGAAAACACTTGATGGCTCTACACCAAACAAAATTATTTTGGGATTAACGAAAGCTGAAAATGAAATTATAAAAGGTTTGATTTCTAGTGATGTAAAAAATCCTCGTTTGTTTTTGATTGATCTTTTTGAGGATGGAAATGAATTGGTTTCTCCTGAAAATATTAAATATCAAAAATATAGAGTTGGGGTTGTGGCTGAAAATGCTGAAGGAGACAATGAATTGAAGGAACAAATAGACAATCCTGTTTTTGTTTATTCTATTGATAGGAGATATCATTTTAGTAAGGGGTATAGCCAGTATGTAAAAGAAGATGTAAGAAAAGAATTAATGTTAGACCTAGATTTATCTTTATAATGGAACAAGCAGCAATATTAAAATCAGGTGAAGTTGTAAAATTAACCGGATTAATTAACCCTAAATACACCATATACGGCTTTTTAAATTCATTCGAAGCTGTCATTAATGGGGTAACAAAAAAATTTAAAGAAACTGTAAAAGAAGATTTCAGAGATGCTGATCTTATTGGACAAATAGATAAAGATGTAATTGGTGGATTTTACGAAGAAGATTTTTTTCTAGAATATCTTATAGATAAGAATAAACTTTATGAACTAAAAAAACATAAATATTCTTTTAAATTGGCATCAGCTAATGATGAAATAATTGTAAAAAAATTAAAAGTTTCAAGCCCATATACTGATTTCTGTAAAATTGAAACTTATAAGTGGGCTTATCAACCAAATATTCCAATTGTAGATTACGGAACCTGGCAAATTAAAATCCCAAATGGAGTTTTTCCAAATCCTCTAGAAGGAGCAAATATTCAATTGAACCCGACAGCCATGCAGTTTTATAATCATAAAATTGGGTTATTTATCACTCCACTTACAGATCAAAATGATAAAGAAGCAAAAGCTTTTTTAATTGCAAAAATTGCGATTCTTATTAATTCAATAGTAAAAGATTTATTCTCACAATTTTTAACCGAACCTGAATTTCAAACATATCTAAGCCATCAATCTCTAGAGTGGACAGACAGCCCAATATTTGTCAACCCTACTGTAGAAATATTAGAAGATTATTTAGCAAACTTGCGTTCATATTATAAAAGTTTTTATGCAAACCAGATTTTAGTTAAAAATACTTCTACAAAAGATAAGCTTTATTGGTTAGCAACAGTATTATCTGCAGAAGCTTTAGCTACTGTTCCCGCTATTGATAAATTTGATTTACTTTATAATTTAAGTAAACAAAATGTCAAATTAACAGAACGTAATAATGGTGAATCATTAGTGCTAAAAATTATTGAGTCATTTACTTTTCAATCCGTTTCTTCAGCTGATAGAAATGATTTATTAAAGGATTTAGTTAATTTTCATAATTACATTACGCTACAAGGAGGTAAAGGTCCACGATCTGTAGAATCTAAAGCTACACTTTTTGAAATATTATATAAAGATATTGATGACGACAGATACTCCAGATATACATTTGGAGTATGGGACTCGTATAATAATAGAATGAAATTTATCATACTATTATACAAAATATGGTTTAGTTCAACATATAACCCTATATATCCTGATCCTTCATACACTAAACAATTGAATGCTTGTGGAGTATATGAAGAATCTGAGTATATGAAATTAAAAAATAATCCAGACCCAACTAACAGTATTAAGGTTCCTAAATATTATAATGATACCACTTCTCCGCCTTTTATTATTTATGAAACTGTTAGAGGCAATCGCAATGGAGCAAAAATTGAAACTACAACTAATTATAGCTATAAAATGGTTGGCAAATCAATTGAAGTACATCAATTTAAGATTGAATCGCGAAAAGGATTTGATGATCATTATTTAGGTTCTGTACTTTATGGTACTTACGAATTTCTACAACCCATAACTGTTATGGGGCTTAAACCTGATTTATATTTAGTTGAAACGTTTAAAGGTGGAGAAAATTTAGGTGACCAAAAAATTCACACAATACCTGCTTTCCTATTATTTTACATGGAAGATTACAGCCGCTTAAAAAAAATAGATTTTGGTATAATGCTTACTGCTGAAATTGCTTTAAATTTAACAGGTGTAGGTGCCTTAGCTGATTTACGATATTTAGGATATCTTTCTAAAATTAGACCTTTTTGGAGCGCCGAATCTGTAGTTGCCTCAGACATTGTTTTAAAATGGAAAGCAATAAGCGGAGTTGTAAATGCAATTGAATTTACATCTATTAATGCACTAGCCTTAAATAATTATGTAATCCACACAACTAATGATTTAGCAACAAAACAAATTGCTGAGAAAACCAATTCATTTCTTATTTGGGTTACAATGTTTTCTCTATCTGCAAAACCTTACATACAATCAAAAGTTATTGATTCTGCTTTTGAATTAAATGGTGTTGTAAAACAATTTAATGATGATGGTATTTCTATTTATAGACCAGAAATGACACCAAGTCAAATTCAGCAACTTGATCAAGCACTTTTTGTTGTCAAAGATATAGCAGGAAGTAAAGAATTGGTTGTAAACACAATGATTCAAAAACTAGAAGCTTATGGCAACGATGCATCTGAAATTCTTCGAAAATATAGACAAATTGATAACAGCGCTGAGAAATATGCTTTTTACGTTGATCTAGGCTTTTTTGAAGATCCTGTAATTAGAAAATTGTTTAATGCTAATCAAGGCAAAGCTATTGATAATTGGAGATTGTGTTACGCTAATGAAATTACAGCTGAAAGAAAGTATCATAGTTTCTTAACGCATGATACATATGCGTCAGATCTAGTAAAATTCTATGAAGATACAAATATTCGTAAAGCCTTAGAGCCAATTGAAATTACTAAAAAACAAAAGTTCTTAGATACCTACGCAAATATTAGCGAGGCAGATTTTGTTAAGATGAGATCTAATTCTAATTTTGTAAATGAATGGAAAAAATATTATGATGATTTAGTTGTAAGAACTAATTTTAATTCATTAAATAAAATAAGACAAATTGAGTTATTAGAAAGATACGGCAATTTTGAAGCTATTTATCTACGTATAAAAAATAATCCTGACATAATTTTATCTTTTGATAAATATGCACAAAGGCCTGAATTAATATCAAATATTCAACTTTATTCTGCTGATGTCAAAAATGAAATCATTTTCTTTGAAAGATTTAATTCAAAAAATGAAGAATGGTTTAATATATTTAAAAATGATCCTTTAGAAATTGCACATGAGATAAATATTTGTGATGAAAGACTAGTCAAAACATTTAATAATTTTAAATATGAAAAATTAATTTCACGAGATGAAGTAGTTTTTAATATTCTAACAGATACAGGAATTGATACATCTTGGCCAAATAATTCAAAAATTATTTCAGGAGAATTGAGTTTTGATATAAATACTTCATTATTCAAACAAAATGGATATAATGTCAAAGGACTTGGTCAAAAATGGGTAGATGATACTTTCGAAATATTTGGTGATAGAATAAAATCGGTAAAAGTTGAATGGACAGAAAACATTAATTATCCTGGTGGAGAATCTCTGGGATATAAGCAATTTAATAATGTTTATGAAAACACCTATGATCAAATAGAAGCTGTAAAGGCTACTACATTTTATAAGACAATGAGTAGCAGAAAATTTACAAACATTAAAGATGTTTTAATAGACCCAGGTTATATAAAAGTAATATTAACAAAATAAAAATATTTAAAATGAAAAGTTATTTAATATTTAATTTAAATAATAAATTTATTTCATCTCGAAATACAAATCTCTTATATGATTTTTTTACTCAATTCAATATTTCTGGACCGTTAAAAAACAGTATTTTACAAAGGGTTAATGCAGAAATAAATTTTGAACTTAGTGTTTCTGAATTACAACAATTGGAAGTTGCTGCCTCAGAAAAAATAGATGAATTAGTTGCTGACGTAAACTTTAACCCTTTTAAAGAAAGATTGCGAAGATTATATCCTCTTCAATATGGTAGCGATCCTTTTATTTGGAAAGGTCTAACTTATTATTTATATGTTAAGACAAATACCATTGATAGTCAAATATCGGAAATACGAAGCTTTTTAGCTCAAATAAAAGAATTTACAAATCAAAACCAACCTATGCAATATATTTTTAAAGATTAAAGTATTATTTTATCCCCGATCGCGCAGATTTAGCTCCGCAACGTTAGCGCGGATTTGCAATCCGTGCCCGCAAAGATTGGTTAATTCTCTTTGTAAAAAAGGAAGCGAAGATATTTACACAACGTGTCTTTCTCTAAAATAGATTTACAAAAAATAAAAACAACTCAAAGACATAAAAATCTTTGAGTTGTTTTAAATCAAAAGAGAAAACCAAATCTCTTAAAACTCCAAAAAATTACATTTTAAAAACTCTGGAAACTTAAAACCATAAGTTTCCCTACTCTATTATTGGCTATATCTAAGCCAATACATAAACCTTATTTCTCTGTTTTACAGCTCTGTAAAATAAAACCCTATTGTGACGCCACTAACACAATTTTTAAACATTCAGATTACTTGCAATCATCCAAAATCAACAACTGTTTGTGAGGGCTATATATCTGAATGAATTACGGTAATCCCCTATAAGCCCGATTAAAAGCCTGTAAATTATTAAAAACCCGTAAAAATTAATTAAAAATGAGTACAAATCACAACAGAATCAGAGTGGCGGACTTAGAAAAAAATCAGCCAAACAAAATTTTAAAAACAAATCAAAATGGTGAATTAGAATTTAGCGATTCAAACAATCTTCATGTTGAAAGTTATAATGCCTTAGATTGTACAACAGAAGGAAAATCTTTAGATGCTAGACAAGGGAAAGTCTTAAAGGATATGATTGATAACAACATTAGTAATCTTGCTTCCAAGGAAGACATTTCAAATAAATCAACAAGCATTAGTACTGATTCTTCAAGCAAAACAAAATATCCAAGCGTAAAGGCAGTATTTGACTGGGTACTTGAAAATTTTAGACTAAAGGGACAAAACATAACACAAGCAACAAATGCTACCTATACTTTACAGCTTAACGATATAAATGAGACCATAGTATTTAATTCTGATCTTCCATTTACTTTTATAATTCCTACTCAAGAAAATGTTGAGTTTAAAACAGGACATACTGTTAGATTTATTCAAACAGGCAACGGAACAGTCACTGTTGCTGGCGAAGGAATAAACTTTATTAGCAATCAGTCTCTTACTTCTATGAAAGGAGAAACAAGAACATTGACTAGAATTTATAAAGATGCATGGTCAGTTGAAGGTCAAGTAAGTTTTGAAAAAGATATAAAATTAAAAAGCTACCCTTCAATAAGAAATGATGGAAAATTATCTACAAACAAAGTTTTAAGTACTGATGAAAATGGGAACTTGAAACTTTATACAATAGATGTTTCAGGTAACAATGTGGGGGCATCTTTAGTCAATGATCTCACAACTGGAGGAACTAATAAAGCTTTAACAGCAGAAATGGGAAAACAACTAAATGAAACAAAGCATCCTCTTGAAGATCAGAGATTAAGTCAAGACCAGACTGTTAAATTTGGGGGTGTTATAGTTAAAGATGGTAAATATGTCAGTTACATAGAGCCTTTTCAAGTACTTGCACAAAATGCAGAAACTTATTTCTCAACAAAATTAACTCCAGATGCAATCATTGCGCAATCTAATGGCGCTCGAAAACTTGAAGTAAAATATAACAGCATAAATTTTATTGAAGATCCATATACCGATAAAAAAGGCTGTCTTCAAACTCAGTTTTTAACGGGAGCAAGATCATGGCAATTACAAGATAAAGATGGAATTGTTGCTTTAACAAATGATAATGTAGTTACAGCACCTGGAAACACTATAAGACCTTCTTTAATAATTCCTAACGGCACTTTAACAACTACACCAGCAAACGGGGCTATTGAACGTGATGAAAATGGTGTGTTATGGGAAACTCATAATAGTGTTCGATCAAGATTAATTACAACGTCGGATAACTTAATTCCGATTGCTTATAAGGCAACAACAAGTATGCAAACAAACTTAGATCTTGCCATATCTTCTACTTCACAATATGTCTCAACTAATATTAGTGCTGGCAAGTTTTCAAATGCTTCTGTACAAAGACTTAATGCTAGTACAGTAACCGTGACATCAACATACAATTCAACAGGTCTCAAGCCAACAATAGCTAAAACTGAAGTCTTTTTAAAAATCAATAACGGCTTATTTACAACACATTTCAGCGGATCAAATCCTGCAAATGAGGTCAAGATTATGGAATATTCTGGATTGAATAATTATGGTTATAAAAACTATCAAAATCTACTATTATTCAACATTCAAAATGCTAATCCGCTACTTGCACAATGGTCAACGATTGATTTTAATGTCCAAACCATTAATGATGGGAAAATTACAACTGAAGATAAATCTTATTATTTAAGAGATTCAATTAATTCTAGAACTTTTGGAGCTTCTGAAGCATCTTTTAGTATTGTTTTTCGTAATACACTAGCTTTTACTGATGAGAATAACAATAATGGATTAAATGCTAAAACTTTAGTTCGTGCCACGAATTACGCACTTTTCATAGAAACAATCAGATAAAAGAATTCAAATCAAAAAGGAACTATTAATTAGATTCCTTTTTGATTTAAAATCATTCTCTTCCAAACTTCATACAGAAAGTTATTAATTGTTTCTCGTTCTTTTTATTTCCTATTCTTCAAAAAACAATTTCAACCTCATCCACTCTCTTTACAACCCTGTAAAGCCCCAGAACATCCATGTTAAACCACTAAGCAGCTCTTTTTTAAGCTCCTTTTTTAGGCTCATCTTTACAGTGTCAGAAGAAAAAAAGAGAATAAAAACCTCTTAAAAAACACAGTCTTTTGAAAAAATACTAGGCGAATAAATTGTTCAAACTGCTTAGAAAAATCCATATAAAAAATCATGCATTTACACCCCAAGATTGGTTTGATCTAACTACAATTTAATCATTCTGAATACGAACAAAATTAAAGTCAAAAACAAAATTAGAATATGCCAACTAATCCAATTCCTGCGGTTCCAATTCCTACAGCAAGATATTATCCGAGATTATCCGAGGTAATTACTGTAGACGATTTACCAGAATTCTTATCGTTTGTCGAAGATGGTCTGAATTCCATTTTTGATAAAATTCATTACAAAAATTTACAATATTCAAAAGGATATCGTGGTGATTCTGCCTTTTATAGTCTTGATATTGTATCAAGCAAAAAATTGGCGCTGCCTCTGCCTTTTGGTCTAGGTCTGGTTCTTAATCCAGATCTAAAAGACAATGATTCTTCTATATCATCATTTCCCATTACGTTAGAATATCAGTGGGAAATTCTGGCTTTCTTAAAAACATTCAGCTCCAGCAGTTTCTCCTTTTCTATGGAAGATTTTTATGCTGTGGGTCTTCAGGTTTTCCGCATCAGCGAAGAACAAGTTGTAGCTCATATAATGAATATTTTTGTGGAAGCCGAAGAAGGAAAAACAAAATACGAACAGCTTTTAGAAGATATTAATGTGCTTCAAAATACTGATCTGGAGTTTCCAACTGGTGTAGAACAATCCATTGGCGGTATTATTGACCTAATCAACAATAGTACTGTAATTACAAAATCGATTCCGCTATTATTATTCGGAACTTATATCGCTAGAGAAGGTTTTACTTTAGACGAAATCAAGCAAAAATTGCAAGATTTCTACAATATTGTAGCTCCAGACGGAATCGAAGCTCACATTAAAAGAATTATTACTCCAAAAGCAAAAGCAACTTTAGCTTTAAGCGCCGGAATTGAGTTTCCAAGAAACATCTTAAAACCTGTCGAATCTGATGGTTCTGATTATGGTACTGGAACTGAAAAATCGATGTTCGTATTTGCTCAGGCACAATTATATGCTGATACCGAAGAAGGAATTGGTTATCAATTAGAAATGGGAGGATCACTCGAGCCTAAAACTGCCATGATCGGCAACACCGGTCTTCTTCTTCAATTAGACACTTTAAAAGTCGATTTAAGCAAGAAAACCAATATCCCAGAAGCTGATGCTGACGGACGTCCAAATGATTTCGTTGGAGTTTATGCTCGTGCTGTTTCAGTAACTCTTCCTTCAAAATGGTTTAATAAAGTTCCTGAAACTCCAGGAAGCACAACTCCAACACTACAAATTGGTGCTTCAGATTTGTTAATTGGTACTGGCGGACTTTCTGGAAATATTTATCTGGAAACTGTTCCGAGTACAAATGGTACTTTTAGTTATTTCAACGACAAATTCAATTTTAATTATCCAATCACCATGTTCGAAAAGGACGAAAATGGTGTGGCCAATAAAAAAGAAATTGCTGATTACCAATCTTTACTTGTCTTTTTACAAGAATTGAACAGTAAAAATCTACCGTATGCATTTGATTATCCTTTATCGTTAACGACTATTAATGATTCTACAATTTATGTTTTTACTGATGCTAAAGATTATCAAAACTTCCTAGCAGAACTTTATGACAATACGCTTTGGAAAACTATTGGGTCTGAGAAAAAAGGGTTCAAAGTAGGCTTCAATAAATTTGATATTACTTTCAAACAAAATAAAGTTACCAGCTCTAACATCAAAGGCGCATTAGAAATTCCTAAACTTAAAGAAAAAAATGGACTTCCTCTAAAAGTTAATCTTGAAGGTCACTTATATGATGATGGAGATTTTAACCTTACTGCTTCATTCCCAAAAGATAATAAACCACAGGCAAATCTTTTTGACCTTGTAAATATTGATTTCCACAGTTTCGAACTTGGTAAACAAGATGAAGATTACTATTTAGGAACGTCTTGTTATGTTTCTTTTCCTGAAGAAACTTTAATGGGAAGTTTATTAAAAGGAAAAGGATTTGAGGTTGAAAAACTGCGTGTGTACAGCGATGGAAATATTGAAGTTGAGGGAGGATCTATTCCTATTCCAATCAGTCTTTCTGTCAATTTAGGTCCAGTTCAAATGGCGGTTACGAACATCAACTTTGGTTCAACCCAAATTAACGGCCGTAAATATAATTTCTGGGGATTTGATGGTGCAATCAGTATTAATCCGCTTGGAGTTGATGCCCGTGGCGAAGGAGTTAAATTTTATTACTCTACAGATGGAGGTCCAAAAGATTCTTTTTTAAGAATCCAAACTATCGAAGTCGATTTAATTATTCCAGGAACTGCTACAGAAGCTTCGGCTATGGCAATTATCAATGGTATGATTTCGCTTCCTGAACCAGGAAAATCTAAGGAATTTATTGGTGAAGTTGGTTTAAAACTGCCAAAAGCAAAAATTTCTGGAAGTGTCGGCATGCGTTTTATGCCTAAATATCCTGCTTTTTTAATTGACGCAAGCATTGAACTGCCTGTTCCTATTCCACTTGGATTCTTGGCTATCAATGCCTTTAGAGGTTTATTAGGTTTTAGATATGTCGCTACTAAAGAAGCTGTAGGATTAACAAAAGACGATTCATGGTATAAATATTACAAACATCCGAAACCAGGTATCAATATTAAAAAATTCAGTGGACCGCCAGACTCTATGCAGTACAATTCTCCATTTTCTATTGGGGCTGGAGCCACTTTTGGAACAGTTGCAGATGGTGGTCATGTATTGTCCTTAAGAGCCATGCTTTTATTGTCTCTGCCTACTCTATTTTATATTGAGGCTGGACTGAATGTTATTTCTTCAAGATTAGGATTAATTGAAGATGATCCTAGCAATCCGCCATTCTTTGCCATGGTTGCCTTTGGAGACGATTCATTAGAATTAGCAGCTGGAGCCGATTTCAGCATTCCTAAAGACAGCGGACAAATTATTAAACTTCATGCATTGTTAGAAGCTGGATTTTTCTTCAAGAATCAGAAGCCTTGGTATGTAAATCTTGGTTCTAAAAATGATCCAATTACAGCAGAAGTTTTGACCTTATTTACAGCAAAATCTTTTATTATGATTTCTGCTCAAGGTATCGAAGCTGGTGCGAGATTAGATTTCAAATTACAACAGAGTTTTGGTCCGGCCAAAGTTAAATTATGGGCTTATCTGGAAATGGGTGGAAAAATCTCGTTCAAACGTCCTCAAATGGGCGGTTACATCAGCGCCGGTGGAGGAATTCAAATTAAGCTTTGGATCATTAATGTAGAAATTGCTTTAGATACTATATTCTCTGTCGAATCATTCAAACCATTCTTGATTTATGCCAAACTAGAACTGAGTGTTCGTGTAAAGATTGCTTTCGTAAGGGTACGTAAAAACTTTACTGTTGAACTGCAATGGGATATAAATCGAGTTGTTGATCGTACACCATACAGCCCACTTCCTAAAGGAACAGTTGGAGATGGCGAAGATGATAGAACTTTAGAAAATGTTAAAGGAGTTCATATGTTAACCAATCAGGCATTTGCTTTGGATTATTTCAAATCTGCTGGTGAAAAAAATTATGATGAAGACAAACTTTATCCAGACGGTACGCCAAGACCTGAGTTTATTACGTCAGTAATTCCTTTAGATACTTATATCGACATTAAAACGGCTAAAGGATTAGTGCCTAGTACTGAATTAGCCAAAAAAGTTGGCGGATATACGGCTGAGGCCAAAAACTATACTGATTTAATGCCTCCTGAAGCGACATCTAAAGCCGGAAGACCAATACGTCAAGTTAAGCATGAATACGGAATCAAATCGATCAATTTGAAATCTTGGAATGGCTCTGAATGGGTAGATTATAATCCTTTTGAAGCAGTCGTAAAAGATACTGAAAGAAATGAGGAATTAAAGAAATTACCTTGGGCACATTGGCAAAAAGCAATTGACCAATATGATTCTATTCGAGTATTAGCGACAAATCCGTTCTCATTTTTAAGTGCGGCAGAACCAGGATGGCATGTTCCTGAACAATTGGGAATTACGTCTACAAAATTGTTCTGTGCTTCAACAGAAATTGAGAAACAGCACATGGATTTCCTTAACAAACAAATCGGGAAACGCTATTATGTACCAATGCAGTACGAAGCCGATAAAATTAATGGATTGTTTTTTAGACTTGTCGGAGAACTTCCTCTAATTGTTGGCAACTACACTATGGAAGGCGGAGATTTTATGAGCATTACTGCTGATCAGAATAATTTTGGATACCGTAGATCTTTATCATTTAAAAATGAAAACGAATTAGAAATTATTTTCCCTGAATCTGCAATTGATCCAGAATTAAGACTTACAACTCAAGCAAAAGAAGTAAAAATTACAGCTTATACTGCTACATTTAATGATGGTGACAAATTAGTATCATACACTCCTATTGCATTTAATAAAACTAATACAGGTACGTTTTCTGAGGAACAAACTTATACGAAAACAGAATTTTCAAGTGCAATAACCTTATATACTGAAGAAATTGATGGGCAAAAGAAAAAGATAGATAAAATTCTAATTACTCCGGTTTCAGCAAATGCAAAACGCATTAGAGAAATTAGAAATGAAATCGCTGCATTATTTGATGATATCTACGATGAACGAACAGGAGAAACTGAAATTACACTAACAGATCCTGTAAAAATTACCAAATACAATTCGTTAATGACTGAATTGACCAATCTGAAATTAGATGCTGGTAATGAAAATCCTAACGCTGAAAGCAATCCAAATGCCTTGACTTTTACCCATTATTATGGTTATGAAGGAAGAGCTTTATATGATTTTGATCAGGTAATTAAATTTAATGATTCGTATGTGATTACGTTCCATCCAAAAGAGAATCCTAAAACTACTATTCTATTACATGTCAATTCTGATGGTGCTATTATTAGAGAACGTTTAATTAATGGAATTGTAACTTCTCTTCAGGTTGTAAATGGTAATCTAATTATAACTCAAGCTCTGAATGCAGAACAATGCAAAGGAATTGGAGAAGCAACAATCGATCTTGATTTTATTGTAGGATGCCTCTCTCCTATTGATGCAACGGCAATTGTTGAAATGGATGAAGAATTAAATCCGATTTTAGGAACGCAGTATTTGAATACTTATTCTTTAGGATTTAACAAAATATTGCTATTAGCCAATAATGACCTCCTTTGGATTAATAATATATCATCAAATGAAACTCAAATCAGCTGGATTAAAGGAAGCGACCGAACTGTGATGTATCGTTCTAAAGTTAACTCAGAAGTAATTAAAGTTCTTCAGCATAATGAGAATGAATTTAGTTTGATTACCAAGGATAAAAAAGTTATCCGTTTAAATGTCAACAATGTATCGAAAGTAATTACAGTAACAGATACAAAAGCAATTTCTACAACTGAAGTAGTTGAAATTGTCGATGCCATAATTGCGAATAATAAAACATTGCTTTCGGTTAAATTATCAAATGGCAAATTTGCATTGGCACAAATTGATGGAAACACTCTCTCGTTAGTAAAAAATGACAACATTTTTGATTCGGCAATTTATTTATCTAATCAAACATTAAATGATCATTCGGTTATAGCTTACAATACGCATTATTTGTTTGTATTGAATGAGACTTTAACCCAAGCAAGATTAATTAAAAGAGAAACAAATGTTACGGATGCTTCAATCATTTATATCCAAAATGAACCGTCTGTAAATGAAATTTTGATGCTTTCTAGCAAACCAAAAGAAAAAGGCGTTTATTTTTCATTGTTTAGCGATGCGTTTAATAATTGTTCTTTACATCCTGCCGAACAAGTTTCTGTTACTGCTTCGACAGCTGCTTTAACAAGCGGAAGTGTCAATTATACTACAATGGATTTAATTAGCGGTTTAGATTTTAGAAGAAGCATTAAAAATTCGAACATAATTACAACTGATGCTGTTATTTGTTCAAGTCTAGTAAATACTGAAGATCCAGAACTTGATTACACTACTTATATTCAGAGAGTAGATTGGTTTAGCAAAGAAGAGTATTATCATAATAAAACGATTTTGGATATTCCTGCCGTAGCTGAGCAGTTACAAGCGATGAAAAGTGCTGTCGAAACAACAGTACAGCCAATTTGGAGACCAAATACGACATACTGTTTAGATTTTACCTTAACAGATACGGTTGATGATAATAAAAAGAATCCAACAGAATTTAAATATTATTATGGTTTTAAAACCCTTGGGCCAATTGGACACTTCCCGGTTAAGGATCCTGAAGCAATTGATCCTCAAAATCCGCCGGCAAAAAATGAATTGACAGCATTGTCTAAATCTCCGCTGACATCATTAAGAAGCTATCTGGATTATAATCGTTCTTATCCAAATGCAGATGGAAGTTTATTACAATCTAAACCTTCATTCTACGGCAACGAACAGTGTGACATTTCTTTATTCTTTACGAGTACTTATACTTCACACATGTTTAAAGATTGGGCTCCATACGAAACTGGAAGACCTGAGATTCAAGGAAAACTAAATCTTTTCATCAAAGATCCGCTAACTGATCTTCTTATTGAATATCCAATAAAACCATTGGAAGAAGGAGAAGAAGAAATCGCTTATCCACAACCGATAGAAAAAGATAATAGCGAAGAATGGACTGATGATAATGATCCTAGAATTCCATTGGGTGTTAGAATGTTAAACAATTTTATTGAAGATCCTTCTAAGACGCGATGCACTCTTGAGTTAGGAGATCCTTTAAGACCAAAATCATTAAAATACAAAACAACTTTAACCAATTTAAAACCTTCTAAACTGTATACTGTTTTAGTCAATAACTTTTTTGATGGTGCGCAAATAGGAATTTCAAGCGAAAGCAAAAATATCCTCGTTCATCAATTTGGATTCCAGACTTCACGCTACAAAGATTTTGAAGAACAAGTTCAAAGCTATTTTGTTGATGAAGAAAAAACTAAAGAAGCTTTATATGATGTGAATGTTAATCTAGATCAGGAACGTATTGATGCTCTGCATTACTTAATCGCTCCAAAAACTGATAATGCTACAAATGCATTGAGCGATTCAATGGCAACAAAATATCAGCATTTGTTTGATCGTGCGACTGAAGGAATCTTAAAACTATCTCCTCTTGATCCTGCACAAGGTACTGAGGTAAATAGAATTATTGATACAAATACTGGAGCAACAATAGCGCTTTTAGTTCGAAATCCAGAGCCATTTAATATTCCAAAAATGCCTTTAGAAGAAATTCAAGATACTATTTCTGTTTTAGATGAATTAGGAAATCCAATATCTGGATACAGCGTACTGCATTCAAAAGATTACTCGCAAGCTTTGATTATGCATAGCAATAAGACCATTTCAGGAATAGAAAACTTGAAAATCAAGTTTAAATACAAAATGTGGAATATTGAAGGAAGTGGTCCTTTAACAAACACAATTGATACGCAGATACTGCCATTATACAATACAAATCTTTAAAAAATAAGAAAAAAATGAGTTCTATAAATCTTCAGGAAAGCCAGCTCTCGGGCTGTGCAACTTATGTAGCAATTGTAGTCGACGAATCAGGTTCGATCAATGGAAACGAAGCACAGCAAATTCGCGACGGATTATCTTTATTTATCAATTCTCAGGCACAAAGTAATATTACACTTTCATTAATCGGAATGTCTAACAGCGATATCGCTGTTAGAACCGATAATATTATCCAGAAAAAGATTTCGGATAATAAACAGGATTTTATTGACTGGATTAATTTATATGGTCGCGGAAATGCAAACATACAATCAGATTATTGGGCTTCTGGTTTGAGCGTTGCTAAAAATTTATCGGTTACTCCAGATATCGTTTTTGTAATTACAGACGGTATGCAGGTTAATAATTCTGATTTTTTAAAAAATCTTTATATCAATTTAAATCTTACCTCTAAAGTTTTTGTTTATGGCGTAACAAGCTCGTTTGATACCATTGAAGAACTTACAACACCGCTGACAAACTTTTTAGAAAGAACGCCTATTTTAAAAAATGATCAGACTTCTGCATTAGATTCAGATTATATCAGAGTTCCTGATTTCAGTACTTTAGGAATTGAATTAAACAGACTTGCAACCAATCTAACTGATCTACAAATTGGCTGTTTTCCTAGCGTAAGCATTCTTGATGACAATTTGGTTTATCCTTCATTAAAGAAAGGCGTTAGAATTAGTAAACCATGTGGAGCTTTGGTTCTAAAAAACAAAAGCCGAGTTCCGCTGACTTTAAGTGGTGGAACAAAAATTCATAGAGAAAAAAATCTAAACGGGCTTATCTTTAAGCTTAGCAATTCGGTAACTATTCCAGGAAAATCTGAAGTCGAAGTTCCAATTCGAATCGAAGGGAAAGCTCTAGCTCTTGGCCATTTTTCAGCTCTCGTTGATCTAAGCAATGTTTTTAATCCTTTAGGAATAAGCATTAATTTTAATGTCGGCAGAGAATCAGCAATCATTGATATTTCTTCTGAAAAAACAAATCTGCAGTCGGCTTATTTACAAATTGCCACAGCAGGTTCAAGAGGAATTGACAGTACAAAAGGAATTCATCTTCGATGGATGCTAAATGGTAAGTTAGGTGATAATCACCTTCCTAAAGGCGAATTGTACAATGGAGAAAATTCTAATTCTAGCTTTAATAAACCTGATGACTTTATAAAAGTCTACAGAGCACCTTATATAAAAATCAGCCAAACTTTAGATTTAACTCAAAATCCAAATGTTGTTGACAACAAAAAAGCACTTTGGATTTACAAAACAGGAAATCCGCAAAGATCTGTTTATGTTAATTTTAAAGATGATAAGAAATATAAATTAATCAAACTCGGCATCGATCCATTAACTAATCCTGTTGCTTTTATGCAAGCTTATGGAAATAGTTTGATTGAGATTGAAACCAAAACAGATTTATTCTTTGCTGCCGAATTAGATTTTTCATCTTCAAATGCTTCAAAAAGCATAAAACTAGAAACATTATCTGTTGCCGAAAACAAAATCACCGCTTCTAAAAATGTTAGTAGCCGTAAAACTTATACTTCAGACCAATTAAACAATAAGATTCGTGTAGTTGCTGAAAATGGAAGAAGTATACGATTTAAAGCCAATTATTGCCTTTTAAATACTATTCAATTTGAGTTTTATTCTGATTTCATCACTAATGCTAATACTAACGGAGACTGGATTTTAAAAGGAAAATATGGTCTTGACACAGATGACTTTAAAGTTTTTGAACAGCTTGAACCAAAGTTAAACGCAGTTCACGGAAAATGGTTAAAATTTAATGATGGCGAATATGTAAACATTAAAAACTATAAAGCAAAATGGAACAGACTAACTGCTGAAGATGATATTACTGACGAAAACATCAAAGATATTGTACTGAAATATATTGATTTAAGTAAATCAGATAATCCAAGGGCAGAAAAAGATATTCATTTTGGCGATCTCATACCTGTCAATGATCCAAAAGATGGAGAAGAACAGCAATATGCTGAAAATTTAACCGAAATATCGTATCTGGATATCTTAAACATTGCTGCAAACGATTATCACGTTGCGCGTATGCTAGGTTTAGGCTGTTTAGATCTTGATGATGAAGTATATACTGGAGAATATGTTTATTTAACAGAATATACCACTTTTGGAAGTTTAGAAGATGGCATAGAAGGAAAAGAAATGCAGCATCTTTCGATGAGTATTCCAACTTCTATCAATACTGAGCGTATGCCCCTTCCTGTTCAGTTAAATAAAATTGTTCCTGGATTAAATGCTGGTTCAGATGAAAACTCAAATGCCCAAATTACAGATCCTGAAGGTTACAGTTTTGACGGAAAAAAAAGATATGTGAGTTTGTTTATGGATGACGTAATGGATTATGATACTGTCAATCCTAATTCAAAAAATGACTTTTTCAAATCTTCTTTAGAATATGATGGAAGTACTTTTACTTTCCCTGTTTATTTAGGAATTGACCACAAAATTGCTTCTGAAACAACATGGAAAAATCCAGAATTGTCACATGATGTTGAGTATAAAAGTGTCAATCAAAATCTAAAAGAATCTGAATTTGAAACTGTTCCAATTAATATTCCTGAGCCTGGTAAATCAGTTTTAAATGCTATTCAGGAACAAACTGGAGAAAACACCTATATCTATCAAGGATATGGAATTAATATTTTCTCGAGAGCAGCATCTGGACGTCAAATCAGTATCAAATCTGATATTAAACCTGCCAATAATCTAATGCCCCCGAGCAATATGAATGCTCTTTTGGTTACAGAAGAAAATCCGTTATTGTTTACTTCTCAATCAGAACAAGAACTATTAGGCAAAATTACCGGAGCAGATAAAACATTAATCAGAATCATGTTTGATTATTATTCTGCTCAGGAATTGATAAGTTATCCTGTTCCAAAAGAAATAACTGTTGAAGATGCAGAAACGGATACGGAATCTATTTTTCCTGATGCTGAAGAAATATTGGCAGATCATTTTAAACTGTATTATAAAGACGGACTTCCTGAAGTTGAATATGGTGAAATTGAAATTATTGACAACGATACTACCAATAACCTTACTGCAATTGTAAAAATAAGAGAGTATAAAATTATCAGTAGTGGTCAGCAGGTCAAAATTGGATTAGATAATGCAAATAAAACAAGATTTGCTGGAGGAATTTTAACTATTGGAGATCAAAATTATATCATTCAAAATATCGAAGTTAAACTCAAGAAGGATGAAAATTCTAAGGATGTTTTTGATTATGCTTTAATTGAAGCACTTAAAAAGGAAGTAACTGACAAACTACATGCTGATGGAGATGCCACAATCGATTCTGAACAGATTCAAAATATTAATCTTCCTGAAAGCAGATTGTGTACACTAGTGCAAAATATGCAGACAGCTTCTAACTGGCATCAGCCTCAAATTAATTTTACAGTTCAATATCCTGAAAGTTTAAACACTATTCATCGTGAAGTTATTGATCACACCAATGAAAATGGAGAGAATTTACAAGTCGAAAAAACAAGAGGGGTTTGGAATAAAGCTGTAATCGAAAGATTTTTTGAAGATTCGTATGAAATGGATGAAAATGGAGAATATAAAGTAAATGAAGAAGGCAATCTGATTCCATTAGATGAGAAAAAACATTTAGGATTATATAAAATTATTTTCAGAAACTTTAGTTTACCTCAGCATTCGCAATTTAAATCGGAGAAAGAAAACTCTGTGGAATGGTCAAATGGTATCGTAAGATTGTTTACAAAAACCGCTTTTAAAGCTGGAAATTCTGTCCCTGTAAAATCAAGGAAAGAGTTTAAAGTGTATAAAACAGAGAACATTGGTACAACTGGAAATCTAGTCTTATATATTGACGATCCTGATTTTAAACTTGGTAATTACGTCACACAAACCATGGCTGAGGACTATGATGAAATTTTAGGCGCTGAAGATGGTCCTCGTGAAGAAAATGAATCATCAAATTATCCTAACGATTATGTTTCTCAGTGTGTAAACTACTATCCGAGTTACAAAGTTTATTTGTACGCAGATCCAGTTTCGGGAATTACAAAAGAAAATATTCAGCCAAGAGAAAATGAAAGTACACACTACTCTAGTTTTGGAATCAGTACATATTCAAAGCCAGTTATCGGTTACAAATCAAAAATTAGTATTCCTTGTCCAATGTATGCTGTAAAGGTTGAGAAAACTGAAAAACCTGAAGAGATCATTGGTGGCAGTTTGTACGCAACACGTCCAGATTTTTACAATCGTTCGACTTTTACTTTTACAACTAAGTATAACCAAGACCGAAAACCTTATGGACTATTGCATTACAGAGCCAATGATGAAGACTTTTTGAATGTTTTATACAAACCAACAACGGTAAGTACAGTTCGTGAAGAATTGAACAAACTAGGTGGAAATGATGAAATTGATTTTAACAAACGATGGGCAGACTTTTTAGATTTTAATGAACTTGCCACAAGAGGTCAATATGACTTTTTTCCAAAAAATGAATCTGAAGAAAATTATCAATTTCCATTGCCTGACAATGACGAATTTATAGAACTAATTAATGACTTTATCAAATGGCATAACAGCACTTTAGATATAAATGCAAAAAAAGCAGAAGTAATTACTTCAATAGAATCACTTAATCAGGTTCTTATTTCTAAAGACGAAGGAGTTCAGGAACCGATGCTAGCAGTTTATTTTATCGAACAAGCCATTTATAATGCTTTTGTTCCATTAACGGAAGTACCTGTAATTTATGAGTATATCAAGGATGATAAATATGTGCCTGTTAATAAAAAACAGACCATTAAAGATAAAAACGGAAATGCTTTAAAACCAACTGACGCTGATTTTGACATTGCACCAATGATGAAAGTTGTAAGTGAAACCGAAAACAGAGTCCAATTTACTGATTTTAATCTAGATGGAAATTCGCAAAATATCTATTTCTACGCTGTTCGCGAAATGGACATTAAAATGAATTTTGGAGAATTCAGTGATCTTTTAGGACCAGTGAAATTAGTAGCTTCTACTCCGCCTAAAACTCCTGAAATTAAAAGAATTATGCCAATTCTTGAAAATCAGGTGTTAGGAATTAAACCCGCTGTTCAGATTGAGTTAAATGCGTATCAGCCAGAGTATAAAATCAGAAAAATTAATATTTATCGCGCTGCAACAATGCTTGAGGCTCAATCGATAAGAACGATGAAATTGGCTAAAGAAATTGTAATTAATGAAGATACTTTATCTGCTGATTTTGAAAATGTATGGACTGTTTACGACGATTTTGAAGATTTGGAAGAAGTTCCTTTTGGCGACGGTCTTTTTTACAGAATCACGGTTTCTAAACAAATTGAGTATGCTGATCCAGAATCAACAACAGACAATCCAATTATAAATATTGATTATACTCCGTCACAGCCTTCAAAAATTACAGCAACAGTTATTGTTGATAATATTTCACCTGAATCTCCAATTTTGGAAGCTTCTGGAACTGTCACGGGAACAAATGGTGAAATCTTTAAACCTGTAGTTTTTAACTGGGAGAAAACAGTTTATAATGGTAAATATCATTTATACAAAATGAATGGTCAGGGGAATTGGGAGAAAATTCATGAAATTTCAACAAATCTCGAAAATGTTGCCTTACCCCTTCAGCAGACTAAATTAAAAACTGATGAATTGATTATTAAAAATGAAGACGATGACAGAATCTACCATCATTTTAAAGTAATCTCAGAAAACGCATCTGGTATGTTAAGCAGCGATGAAAAAATCCTAACTCTTTAAAATTAATAAATACCAATGAATCAAATCATTGGTATTTATTTCAGGTCTCATTAAAATATTTAAAAGCAAAGAAATAAAACTAAATAAAATGGCAACAAGCAGAAATGACTTTCACAACAAATTCAACAATGGAGATATTCCGTCGCACCTTGACTTTGTCGAAATTTTTGACAATTTCGTTCATAGAGACGATGACAAGGCCGATTTACAAATGGTCGAAACAGGAGCAGATAATCAGCATTACATCACTCCAGCGCTTTTAAAAGCTGCATTTCAAAATGCGGGGATTATTGCAGGTAATTGTTACGTTCCTTACAAAGAATTTCAAGATAACTTTTCAGGATCATCTATTCAACTAGATCCTGCTCCTATTGCAGACAGCGCTAAAGTCTATAAAAACGGACAATTATTAAAGGAAATTGAGGATTATAATGTAAACTACGATAGTGGTGTACTTACTTTTTCGGCTCCAATAAACGGTCGAAATATTGAAATAAATTATTGGTCAAAAAATACTTCTGACTCTGAGGAGGCTGGTTCTAATCCGATTCTTGGAAGTTTGTCAATTCCTTTTAAAGAAAATTTTGACGAACTAACTTTTAATAATGATAAAATCACTTTAACAGAAATACCTGTAAAAGATAGTATTAGAATCTATAAAAACGGCCAGCTGCTTCGAGAAGGTGCAGGCAAAGATTATGCTGTAGATTACAACAATGGTGTTATTACATTCTCTGCTGTAATAAGCGATCGTAATATTGAAGTTGATTATTGGTACAAAAGCACTGTCACTTTATCTGATTTGGAACTAAATACCAAATATGTTGACTTAACAACAGCTCAGACCATTGGCGGAAATAAAACTTTTACAGAAACAGTTGAAGGTAAAAACTTTATTAAAACTGGCGGAACTTCTAGTCAATTTTTAATGGCAGATGGCTCCGTATCAACTTCTCCTGGCTCTGATTACGATGCTGGACATGCGGGTTTTGGTATTCTAGCATTTGGAAATGGAGGTTATCAAAAATTCAGTAACGGGTTAATACTGCAATGGGCTTATTTAACGAATAATTCCACTACTTACACTTTTCCATTAACATGGCCAAATCGTGCTTTAAGCGTTGTTTTATCTACTGTTAGAAATTCGTCAGGAAGCAAAGGTTTTAATCATGTATACTCCATTACATCAACATCATATTTTGCAGTAATTGATGGAAATTACGGCTATATGTTTGCAATTGGATATTAATTATAAAATAAAAATTTAAAAATTATGTATAAAGGAACATATAACGAAAACGGAGATTACACAGGTTTTTATGTTGAAGGAATTCATCAAAATATTCCAGAGCCACATATTGAATTAACTGAAGAAGAATGGCAGCAGGGATTGTCAAAAAATTATAAAGTAATTGAAGGCAAACATACCTATTCTCCTTTTGTTCAAAATAAAGAAGAGCTTTTAGCAAACTTAAGAACCACTAGAAATGCACTTTTAATGGATAGCGATTGGACACAAGTCGAAGATTCACCACTTTCTGAAGAGAAAAAAGAAGCTTGGAAAAACTACAGACAAGAACTTAGAGATTTAACTGATTTAGAAGATACAGCAACAATCGTTTGGCCAGTAAGTCCTATGTAACGAATACTCGTTTATGAATTTTAAATGAGTATACAATCAAATAATTATTCTTTATTAAAATAAATATGGAAGAAAATATAACATATAAGCCTTTTGCTTATATAGATCAATATAGCCCAGCAGAAGGAACAACAGTTTATTATAATACTGAAAAGACTTTAGCCGTAAAAAAGAATGATTGCTCCTATGGAACAGCTGGAAACCTAGTTACTTTAACTGCTCCGGCAAACAAATTCGTTTCAACAGAAAGTGTCGCCGATGCAGATGAACAAGCGCAAGCTTGGCTAACTGCAAATGCACAAGCTTATGCCAACAATACTGGAATTTGCAGTATTAGAACTACTGCATGGCGAGGAGAAAACCCTTCTTGTGTATTAGAACCATCAACTACTCTGTTGCCTTTTGATTATATGATAATCAGATACAAGTGGGCATTGGGTGCCGGTCATGATTTGGATACTTTTACCGGATTTGTTAGCACAGGAACAGAATGGGACAGCAAATACATGGGATATGGTCATGGCTATGGAACTGAATTACCACCAAACAGTATAGCAATGCAATCCTATATTATGTATGCTGGTGACAATCAAAAAGATAATGGAGTTGAAGCTTGCTTAATTAATTTCGACAAACTTCTCTCAGACTACACTTCTTTAAAATCAGTTCCTGTTAGGATGGCTACAGCTTGGTTTGGGCAAATTGGAACAGGTAATATCGATGTCGAAATTACAACATACTCTGGAGGAACAATGCAAAAAGTAGATGCAGAATATGATTTCATTAACCTAGGAGGCTCACAGATACAACAGCTTACTTTTTCTAAAAACATTCCTAAACCACCTTCTTGGGTAAATGATATTGATCAGGTAACAAACATTGGATACATAACTTACGATAAAGACTCTTCTACAGCGAAGGTTGCAATAACTTATTAAAATATGGAAAATACAGGATACAAATCTTTTGAAACATTAGAAAGATACTATACAGATGATGGCACCTCAACTGGAGAAACTAAACCCAATATAGTTACAGATCCAGATTATATTGCTCCTTTTCTAGATACAATAACTTGTCCTCCAGGCGCAAGATTTTATAATACCATGCAAACAAGAACTGTAACCAAAAATAATTGTAGCCCTGAATATTCTGGAAGCGCTGTCACACTTACCGCCTCCCCAAATCAGTTTGTTTCAAATGAAAGTGTATTAGACGCAAATAACCAAGCAATTGCTTGGTTAGAGGCTAATGCTCAGATATATGCTAATAATGTTGGAACATGTATAATTAATCCTACTACAAATCCAACTGTGCCAACATTACAGTATGCCTACTATGGAGGTGAGACCATGACGCTTGAATGGCCAAATTATATTGATCCTGGGTCTATAACTTATGAATTATATCGCAGTATAAATGGTGGTACTCCAATGCTTTTACAAACATCAACGGATACCTTTTATTATGATAAATTATCAAATGGTGTAACATACTCATATCAAATTAGAATTAATTCTAATGGATACATTTCTTCTTACAGCAATACTGTAACAGTAACAGGTAGATCTTCATAAAAAATATAATTCATAATCTTTTGGGGTGTAAAATCCCCAAAGGATTATTTATCACTTCAAAAAACTACTAACAAAATACCACAAAATGAGCACAAATCACAATAGAATAAAAGTGGCTGATTTAGAAACAAATCAGCAAAATAAAATTTTAATTACAAATTCCAGTGGTGAGCTTGAATTTAGTGATGTTAATAATATTAAAGCAGACAGCTACAATGGACTAGATTATACTCAAGAAGATAAAGCTTTGGATGCTAGACAAGGAAAGGTTTTAAAAGATTCTTTAGACAGCCTAAATAATGCTCTAGATAGAAAAGAAGACAAATCTAATAAAGTACAGAATATTGAAGAAAACAAAAACTCAACATCTGCTTTTCCGAGCATTAAATCATTGTATGATTGGAGTAAAAGTATTTTTAAAACATGGCTAACAGATATAGAAAATTTTTCATCCACAGCATATGTTTTAAACATGGAAAATATCAATAAAAAAACTGTTTTTTCATCAGCAAGTCCAATTACAATTACGATACCTACTGATAGTGTTGTTCCATTATCTATTGGCACAAAAAAAGAATTTATACAAAAAGGTGCTGGTTTAGTTACGATTGGTGGTACGGGAATTAGTTTTGTGACTAATACATCATTATCAATGATGCAGGGTGAAACTCGAATCGTTACAAAAATTAATAGTAATGAATGGGTCATTGAGGGACGTAACTCAAATGGTATTTTATCAACTGTTTCTAACGAATTTACAGAGATTCAGAAATTTAACAAAGGGATTTACTTAGTTGATGATGAACCGTCTACCCCACTTCGAAAAAAATTAGTTGCGAGAAGCAATCCTAATAATCAAGTAAATACAAACCCAAGAGAATTTGACTTAGTTGCAAGTGGAAGAGATGAATCACCTGGGTGGTTTGGTCTCTTTAATTTAATACATAAAAACAATGGTGTCGAAGTTTTAGGAGCTAAATTTTCTTTAAATATTGGCACACGCGTTCCTATTGCTACATTTTATGGAAAAGTAAATATTTTGGATGATATTACTGTTTCAGGCGCATTCGCAAGTGGTTATGTTCGATTAACAAGAACAAATGATCTTGTTTTAGATGGAGGCGTTTACAACGCCACAACATATAGTATAAAAACAATTGTTACCAGTCCAAGAAGAATTGCAGAATATCGTGTGCTAGCTGCGGGCGGACCAGGCTGGCACTCTTCTCATCGATTTATAGTTAAATCAAATAATGACAGTATTGAAAGGAACGCTTTAGAAATAGAATCTCAAGATAATGGTATATGTAAAATTAATGCAAATGGAATATTAAAAATTTCTCAATTAGATTTGACATCATTAGGAAAATATGCAAATGATACTGATGCAGCTTCGAATGGAGTTCTAGTGGGACATGGTTACATTAATAGCACAACAGGATCTATACAAAGCAGACTGATTTAATTAAAATAAGATAAAGATCGCAAATAATTTTCCAAATTAATTCAGCTACTTAGATAAATTAAATTCACTCGAAAAATGAAAATTTAGTAGCTAATCTTAAGTATAATTTAAATTAAACACTACAAAATGACCGCAAACTATAACAGAATAAAAGTGGCTGATTTAGAAACAAATCAGCAAAATAAAATTTTAATTACAAATTCTAGCGGTGAGCTTGAATTTAGTGATATTAATAATATTAAAGCAGACAGCTACAATGCACTAGATTATACTCAAGAAGGTAAAGCTTTGGATGCTAGACAAGGAAAAGTTTTAAAAGATTTTGTAGCGGATTTACAAAATGCTGTTTCTCAAAAAGAAGAAACCTTAAATAAGGTTCAGGATATTGAAACATATAAAAATTCTTTAACTTCATTTCCAAGTGTCAAATCTATTTATGATTGGACTAAAAAGATTTTCAAACCTTGGCTAGCAGACATTGAAAACTTTTCTTTGGCAGCATATACTTTGAATACTGAAAATATTAATAAGAAAACTATTTTTTCATCTTCCTCTGCAATTTCTTTAACCATTCCAACCGATTCATCTTTATTATTACCAATAGGAACTAAAAAAGAAATTGTACAAAAAGGAACTGGAATAGTCACTATTGAAGGAACAGGAATTACTTTTATCACAAATATACCATTAACAGTCACAAATGGGGAATCTAGAACATTAACAAAAATAGGAGCTGATACATGGCTGTTATCTGGTGGTTCAAAACCTTCCCCTATGGTTAAAGGTGCTTATTTTGTTTCTTCTATTGGAAACGATTCTACTGCTGAGCCTGAAAACCCAAATAAGCCTTTTCTAACTTTAGATAATGCAATAACTTCTTTTTTTGCAGATTCCAATTCTAAATACATTCAAATTCTTTCACCTACATCATTTAATATTAATGTCGCCATGAATAATGGGACTACAAAAAGATTTGATTTAAGAAGTGATGTTGCTTGTACAATAAATGTAAAAACAGCTAATGTTTATACTGTAAACAGTCAGTACTATAATGTCGATATGCCTTTGGGAAATATATATTTTGCTCCTCCTACGCTGTCTGCAATTGGTTTTAACAATGCATTTGTCGACATAAAAAGCAATTTAGTTGAGTTTTCCGAGACTTATCAATGTGGTACAGGAAACTCTTCACAATCGAACATAATTTGTAACACTTTAAATGTCAAAATTACTAACACCGATGGGATTTTTGGAGGAACAGGAGGAACTCGAAAAATATATATAAAAGCAACAAATCTAAATTTTCGAGGAAAAAGCTATTTAGTAGGAGCTTTTATGAATTTGACCTTGGACTTTGATAGCTTGACTCATGATAATTCATTCTTACTCTTAAGTAATGCTTTTACAACTGGAGTAATTAATCATGGTAGTATTTCGTCAGTTGCACCTTATGTCAATTCTACAAATTTCAGCTATACATATGGGAATAATATTAGCATTAATTTTAAAACTAACGCTAATATAGATTCAAACGTTAGTGTAAATCGATTTAATTGTAACGGAAGCTGCATCATAACAGGTATTGCTCGTTTTCCAAATTCCGATCAATTTATAGGAGGCGGAAATAATTATCCTGGTCTAAGGTTCGTTAATGCCAATATTACTGCTAAAAATCTAATTAAAGGTAATAATTTAACGAAGTTGGTGTCTTTTTCAGATTGTACATTTACTCTCTTGGGCGGTTTCTTAATTTCATACGTAGAAAGCACATCTGGCATAACTTACGATTCTATAACAGCTGATTTTATCGGCAGCAACTATGTTATTATTCAAACTGACAATCAAAACATTACCTATGACGAACCAACTTGGCAGTCAGCTAATCAACCAACTTGGAACATAAAAAATGGCATTTTATATACTAATGGGGTAATTTCTTCTGGAGTAAATATTCTTCGAAGAGATTTAAATCAGTATAACTCATCAATAATAATAGTCTAAAAATTACAAGCACTACAATAAAGACTTCACACAGTATTAAAAAAAACAAAATGGACACAAATTATAACAGAATAAAAGTAGCTGATTTAGAAACAAATCAGCCAAACAAAACCTTAGTAACTAATGAAAAAGGTGAATTAGGGTTTAATGATCTAACATCTTCTTTAAATTTTAAAACTATCAATGGAGAAACAATTCTTGGTAATGGAAATATTGATCTGTCTAACAAACAAGATATTTCAAATCAATTAGAAGTTAATGCAAGCCAAACCATCTCTGCTAACTGGCATGGAAAAACAGTTCTTTTTACAGCAAACTGCACTATTACAGTTCCAGCTACACTAATTGACAGTTTTATTTTTAACGGAATTACTCTAACTGGCGTCACAGTCAATTGGGTAATTACGACTCCCCATACTTGGCTGTTTGGAGTACCTTCAGCAACATCTGAAAAACAAATTTTCACTTTCACAAAAAGAGGAAATACAAACAGTATTTTATTATTAGGTATATAATTATGGCTGCTTTACTTCAAAATACAATTTTCGGTAGAAATAAAAATTCTTTCGTTTCTACTTGGCGAACTTCAAACACTTCTACTGGATCCAGTAGCACTACACAAATAAAACTGCCTTTAGTCAGCACTGGAACCTATAATTTTACAGTTGATTGGGGTGATGGCACATTTAATATTATTACTTCTTGGAATCAGACTGAAACAACTCATACCTATTCAGTTGATGGTGATTATATAATTAAAATAAAGGGAACTTGTACTGGCTGGTCATTCAACAATTTAGGAGATAAATTAAAAATTTTATCTATTGCTTCTTGGGGGAAACTAAAATTAGGAAATAATGGTGCTTATTTTAACGGCTGTGCTAATTTAAATCTTTCAAGTGTTTCGGATATTTTAGATTTATCAGGTACAGGAACTTTTTACAGTTTATTTAGTGGGTGCACATCATTAACAACAGTAAAAAGGATTAACGAATGGAATACAAGTAAAATTACAAACACGACTCTTGCATTTTTTAACTGTTCTAACTTTAATCAAGATTTAAGCAACTGGAATACTTCTGCAGTTATTTCTATGTCTAATATGTTTCAAGGTGCTTCTGTATTCAATCAAAATTTAGGTTCTTGGAATGTTTCAAAAGTTACCAACTTTACAGCTATGTTTGCAAGCGCATCCTCTTTCAATAATGGAGAAAGCACTTCAATAAATAATTGGGTAATCAATACTACAACTTCTAGTGTGTTAATGGTTGCTATGTTTCAAAGTGCATCTTCTTTTAATCAACCTATTGGATCTTGGAATGTTTCGAAAGTGACAGCTATGAATAGTATGTTTCTAAATAGCACTAAATTCAATCAGCCTCTTGACACTTGGAATGTTTCTGCTGTTACCAATATGAATATAATGTTTGGTGGATCTGGGTTCAATCAAAATATTGGCTCTTGGAATGTATCAAATGTGACAAATTTCGGCAGTATGTTCAATACTACAAAATCATTTAATAATGGTGGTAGCCCAGATATTAACAATTGGACTATAAATACATCAGTCCCTGTAGCAATGAATAGTGTTTTCAATGGTGCGATTGCATTTAATCAACCTATCGGAAATTGGAATGTTTCTGCTGTTACTACTTTTAATCAAATGTTTTTAAATGCATATACATTCAATAACGGAGGTAGTTCTGATATTAATAATTGGACACTTAATACAGTCGTAAGTCCCGATATTCAACAAATGTTTCGAAATGCAACTTCGTTTAATCAGCCTATTGGAAATTGGAATGTTTCAAAGGTGACAAATTTCACAAGTATGTTTCAAAGCGCATTAGCATTTAATCAAAATTTAGGATCTTGGAATGTAACAAAAGCTACTGCATTTACAAGTATGTTTCAAAATGCATCTGCTTTCAATAATGGAAATAGCGATACAATTAACAATTGGACAATTAACACCACGGAAAATGTAAATATGCAAAGTATGTTCCAAGGTGCAACTGTATTCAATCAAAGTATAGGTTCATGGAACGTGTCTTCTGTTACAAACATGAATTCTATGTTTTTTGAAGCAAAAGCATTCAATCAACCATTAGATTTGTGGGACGTGTCTAAAGTGACTAATATGTTTCAATTGTTTTTAACCGCAAATTCTTTTAATCAATCTATTGGAAATTGGAATGTTTCAAATGTGACTAATTTTACAAATTTTATGACTTTTAAAACTGCAAGTACATATTCAAGTGCAAATCTAGATGCAATCTATAATGGATGGAGTTCTCGACCTGTTCAAACACCAATAACTATATCATTTGGGAGTGCAAAACGTACTTCTGCTTCAAATACAGGAAAAACTATTTTAACTTCATCACCAAACAATTGGGTAATAACCGACGGAGGAATCTAAAAGAAGAAATTTCGTTTACTAAATACTTGAAAAAAAAGAATCTCTAAAAATCAATTTGTAAAACATTTTAGAGAAATCTAAAATTCATCTTTCAAAAAAATACAAAATGAACATAAATTATAACAGAATAAAAGTGCCTAATTTTGGTAAAATATCTAATTACAGTAAAATCCAAACATCAATTCCAAAAAATAATACTTATTAAACACTTACATTTTTTTTAAATTTAAAAGTCTCAATATTCTTATTGAGACTTTTTTTATTAACATCAAAATTATTTTTTTAATTAAAACTTCAATAAAAAACCGCAATTCAAAAAATTGCGGTTAAATTATATAAACAGCTTTCTAATGAATATAACCCACATTTCAGTTACTATTCTAAAAACATTTACCTCTGAAACTTCCCAACCCCACTCTGCAACCAACCATAATACTCCTCAACATTCGGATTATAAGCCGATGGTTCTGTTAAATTAGCGCTTTTATGATCTACAATTACATAAAACGGCTGTGCATTTGCTTTGTAGGTTTTAATCTGTAAATCGCTCCATTTGTTGCCAATGGTTTTGATTCTTTTTCCTGTAGTTTCAGAAGTAAATTGTTCACTTTCTGGAAGTTCTTTTTTATCGTCAACATAAAGCGAAATCAAAACAACATCGTTGTTTAAAACTCCCAAAACTTTAGGATCTGACCAAACTAGTTCTTCCATTTTTCGGCAGTTTACACAGGCATATCCCGTAAAATCTAATAAAACTGGTTTCCCTACTTTTTTTGCATATTCCATTCCTTTATCATAATCATGAAATGTGATAATATTTTGCGGTCCGTGTTCTGCTCCTTCTGGCAACGAACCTGTTATTTTTAACTCTGAATTGCCCGAAACTCCAAGTCCGTTTGGAGATTCACTGTATTGCATTGGCGGTGCAAATCCGCTAATTAATTTTAATGGAGCGCCCCAAAGTCCTGGAATCAAATAAATCGTGAAACTTAAAACGATCAATCCAAAACCTAATCTTCCTACTGAAATATGATTTAAAGGCGAATCGTGCGGCAAAGTGATTTTTCCAAATAAATAAAAGGCCAGCATTCCAAAAACAGCAATCCAAATAGCAAGGAAAACTTCTCTTTCTAACCAATGCAATTGTAAAACTAAATCGGCATTTGATAAAAATTTAAAAGCTAAAGCCAATTCTAAAAATCCTAAAACCACTTTTACCGTATTCAGCCATCCGCCAGATTTTGGTAATGCATTTAACCAGCCTGGAAAAGCCGCAAATAATGAAAACGGTAATGCAATTGCAATCGAAAATCCTAACATTCCAACAATTGGCGCAATTCCGCCTTTTGAAGCCGCTTCTACCAATAAAGTTCCTACAATTGGACCTGTACAAGAAAATGATACAATGGCTAAAGCCAAAGCCATAAAGAAAATCCCAATTAATCCTCCTCTATCTGCTTGCGAATCTACTTTGTTGGCTAATGAACTTGGCAATACTATTTCGAAAGCGCCCAAAAATGAACAAGCAAAAACAACCAATAAAATAAAGAAAATCAAATTGAACCAAACGTTTGTTGAAAGTGCATTTAAAGAATCCGCACCAAAAACAGCCGTTACAATTGAACCTAATAAAACGTAAATAATTACGATTGAAATTCCGTAAATCATTGCATTTCTAATTCCCGACGCTTTGGTTTTACTTTGTTTCGTAAAATAACTCACCGTCATCGGAATCATTGGGAAAACACAAGGCGTTAGCAATGCTGCAAATCCTGATAAAAAAGCCAAAATAAAAATAGTCAGCAATCCCCTAGATTCTGTTTTCTTTGGCGAACTCACAATTTCTTTCGAAGTTTTTTCTTCTGTCTGTGAAACCGTTTTTTCTTCTGAAATTACTGAATCTTTTTTAACGATCGGAGTTTCTTCGGCGGAAGCCAATTTCTTTTCAGTCGGAATTTTAAATATTAATTCTTCTGAAGTTGGCGGTAAGCAATTGCTGTCATCACAAACCATAAATTCAACTTCTCCCGCAATATTCGAAATGTCATCTGAAGTAAATTTAATTTTTTGTGTAAAAAGTGCTTTATCTTCAAAATATTTAATTTTCATATCGAAAATTTTATCGACCACTTCATGTCCTTTTTCTTCAGTTGTTTTTCCGTTTAATTCGAAATTTTTCTTCGGATTTTTGAAAGTAAAAGCAGTTCTTGAAGGTCCGCCTTCTTCAATATATTGTCCGTACAAATGCCAACCCGATTGAATTGCGGCCTGTGCTTTTAAAATATATTCTTTATCTGAAACTTTTTCTACAGATGTGCTCCATTTCACCGGATTGTACATTTGTCCAAACGTACTTGCAGAAAAAAACAACAGTAATGTTATTGCGATGTTTTTCATTGTTTTGGTTTAAGGTTTAAAAAAAGAGCTGTCGGCAAAACAGCTCTTTTGGTCTTTCACAGAAAATGGCTTACTAATTCAGATTCTAAAATGAAATAATGAAAGACGACTATTAAAAATTGTTGGTTTTAGTTTTCAGTCGCAGTCGCAGTCGCAGTCGCAGTCGCAGTCGCAGTCGCAGTC
>Ga0160502_100357_pt1 | contig 36354 bp, 32 predicted proteins | sample DIDnMG_14_FD_108237 | JGI IMG/M metagenome (GOLD analysis project Ga0160502, IMG submission 108237) | Enriched soil microbial communities from UW Madison campus, WI, USA - DID2933_E24_Xylan MG | ecosystem: Environmental > Terrestrial > Soil > Unclassified | place: USA: Madison, Wisconsin... | reverse complement strand
TGTTTGGCCGTACCTCGTTCATTATCGCACACCGCCTGTCCACGATCCGTCACGCCGACAAGATCGTCGTGCTGGATCATGGCGTCATCATGGAGGAGGGCAACCATGATGAGTTAATGCAGCGCCAGGGGATCTACGCGGGGCTGATTGAGGCGCAATACCGCTTCTTATCTGCTTAATCTGCCGCTTGCTTGTCGGGCGTGTGTGCGAGATTTCTTATTGCACTACTTGACTTCACCGGGGAAAAACCTCCACAATGGAAGAAAAAAGATGGCACCTTGGCATTCAATTGAGCCGTGGTCAGCCCGCTTCCAGGAGGTTTTTTCTTTATGTTTGGTTCACCTCATTCATCCCATGCTGTAAAAATGCTGCTGCTCGGCTCCGGCGAACTGGGCAAGGAGGTCGTGCTGGAGGCGCAGCGTCTCGGGATCGAGACGATCGCGGTCGATCGCTACAGCCAAGCGCCCGCGATGCAGGTTGCGCACCGCGCTTATTGCATCGATATGCTGGATGGACAAGCGGTGCGCTCTCTCATCGAGCAGGAGCGTCCCGATTATATCGTTCCGGAGATCGAGGCGATCGCCACGGATATGCTCGTGGAGCTGGAGCAGGAGGGATATAAGGTGGTGCCGACCGCGAAGGCGGCCCGGCTGACGATGGACAGGGAGGGCATACGCAGGCTGGCTGCGGAGACGCTCGGGCTGCCGACAGCGCCGTACCGCTTTGCTGAATCACTGAATGAACTGCGGGTGGCCGCGCTGGAGCTGGGCTTTCCGTGCGTCATCAAGCCCATTATGAGCTCATCGGGCAAAGGGCAGAGCGTCTGCCGCAGCGAGGAGGAGCTGGCGCATTGCTGGGAGCTGGCGATGGAGGGCGGGCGCGCGAAGAAGCAGAAGGTGATTGTGGAAGGCTTTGTTCGCTTCGAGTCGGAGATTACCTTGCTGACGGTGCGCTCGGTGTCGGGCACGGCCTTCTGTGCACCGATCGGCCATATTCAGCAGGATGGCGACTATATCGAGTCGTGGCAGCCGCATGAGGTAACAGAGGATGACCTTGCACAGGCACATGAGATTGCGGCGAAGGTGACAGAAGCGCTGGGCGGTTATGGCATCTATGGGGTCGAGCTGTTCCTGACCCGGGATGGCGTATTGTTCAGCGAGGTGTCGCCGCGCCCGCATGATACCGGGATGGTGACGATGGTCACGCAGGATCTGTCGGAGTTTGCGCTGCATGTGCGGGCTATATTGGGCTTGCCGATCCCGGGCATCAGGCTGCTGACCCCGGGAGCGAGCAGCACGCTCAAGGCGGGCAAGGAGCAGGCTGAATTCCGTATAGGCGGCGTGGAGCAGGCGCTGTCGCTGCCAGCTACTCAGGTGCGCTTATTCGGCAAGCCGGTTACGAAGCCAGGACGGCGGATGGCTGTTGCGCTGAGCACTGCCGCAGATGTGGAGCAGGCGCGGGAGACGGCGAGGCAGGCGGCCAGCCTGCTGTATATTGAGTCTTGACAGAGATTTGTTAGACGAGGCGGGGTGCAGAGCAGGCAGAGGAGAGGCTGTTGCTCGGCGTCCTGCCTCTTTGCAATGAAGGAACATATGTTCTATAATGATTGATATGCTGTGGATTAGGGTATCATTTCCTCAGAAGGATGGATGCGGCCCAGGTCCAAAATTTGCAAATCGTGCGGAGAAGCATTATTTTTAAATAAGCTGTTACGATTACAGGGCTCATAAGGAGGATGACGAGATGAAACATCGACCGCGAGGCTCAGCGCTTCTGTGGAGGGCGATCGCAGCGGCAGCTCTGCTGTCGACCGCATTGATGCTGTTTGGGTTCGCTTATGCGCTGCAGGATGTGTTGAATCCGGCTGCGCCTGCAGGTAAGGGCAATAGTCCTGCGCTTGGAGAACGGAAGCCGCAGCGAGAGGATAAGTCGGTGTTGAACGTGGTGGCGCTAGGTGATTCGCTGACGAAGGGTACAGGCGATGTAACAGGACAGGGCTACGTGCGACGGGTTGTCGCGGGACTGTCCGAGCAAGGCATGAAGGCGAAGCTGGTCAATAATCTGGCGATCAACGGATTGAGAACCGACCAGTTGATCGAGAAGCTGGAGAAGGATGAGGGCACGCGCTATGCCTTGAAGCAAGCTGATCTAATCCTATTTACAATCGGCGGCAATGATCTGTCCGGCCTGCTCAGAACGGTGCTCCAGGGCGGCGGTGAGCTGGATATGGGAATCGATAAGTTCACAGAGGAGCTGCAAGCAGGTATCGGGCGTCTGGAGACCATCTTCAAGCGGATTCACGAAGTGAATGGAGAGGCGAAGGTAATCTATGTCGGTCTATACAATCCATTCTATCCGATTCCCGAGCTGCGCCCTGGCAGCTTGCAGGTGCAGAACTGGAATAATGAAGCGTATCGCCTCAGCGTTAATTATCCGAACATGAGGCTTGTTCCTACCTTCGATCTGTTTGAGAGCGAAGCGGGTGTATACCTGGGTTCGGATCGTTTCCATCCTAACGGTGAAGGGTATCAGCATATTGCGGAGCGTGTGCTGCAGGTGCTGCAGGAGGAATAATGGAATCCGACCTTGCGCTGCGTAGGACAGATCACGAGACTTGGATAGATCGGGAGGAGGAGCACGGCATGTCACAACAATTGCGGGCAGTAGCCAGCGGCAAGGATTCTGTGCTGTCTGTGGAAGGCTTGCGCAAGCGAATCAAGGGGAAATGGATTATTCATGACGTCAGCTTTGATGTATATCCAGGCGAGATTTTCGGCTTTCTGGGGCCGAACGGCTCCGGCAAGACGACAACCATCCGCATGCTGGTCGATCTGATCAAGCCGACGGCAGGCCGAGTCAAGATTGGCGGTTATGATGTGCAGAAGCAGCCGGAGCAGGCGCTTCGCTATGTCGGCAGCATTGTCGAGAACCCGGAGGTCTATCCGTATTTGAGCGGATGGGAGAACCTGGAGCATTTTGCGCGCATGCAGCCAGGCATTGATCAGGAGCGTATTCGTGAGGTGGTCGAAATTGTTGGCATGGATCAGCGCATCCATGATAAGGTGAAGACCTACTCGCTCGGGATGCGGCAGCGGCTCGGAATTGCGCAGGCATTGCTGGCGCGGCCGAAGCTGCTCATATTGGACGAGCCGACGAACGGGCTTGATCCGAAGGGAATCAAGGAGCTGCGCGAATTTGTCCGCATGCTGGCTGATCAAGGCATGAGCGTGTTCATCTCCAGCCATCTGCTCAGTGAAATCCAGCTCATGTGCGACCGTGTGGCGATCATTAACAGCGGCAGAGTGCTTGCGGTTGGCAAGGTTACAGAGCTGCTCGGGCAAAATGCCAGCTATGTGCTGTGGCAGCTTGACAAGCCGGAGGAGGGACGCCGGCTGCTTGCTGCGATGCCTGAAGTCAAGCTGCTCCAGCCAGGCGAGCATGGAATTGAGGATATGGTGCTGTCTGAGCTGCCTGATGCGCTGGTGACGACTGTCGCGGCGGAGGCGGTATCTGGCGTGGTGAGCAAGCTGGTTGCGAGCGGGATTGGCGTCGAAGCGGTGCAGAAGGTATCGCCTTCGTTGGAGGAATTATTTTTGAAGCTGACGGGAGGCGAGGGTATTGTCTAGTTTACTGCCGCTGATTCAGAATGAAACGATGAAAATTTGGAAGAAGAAGCGTTTCTTTGTCATTCTGCTCATACTAGCGATTTTGATCCCGATCTTCACCTATGCACAGATGAGGATGGCCATGAACAATGAGGAGAAGTTTTCGGATTGGCGCAATCAGGTCATTCAGCAAATTAACGATTACCAGAATGCGCTCACCAGTGACCGAATTCCCGAGGAATTTAAGAAATACCGTCAGATTATGGTGCAGCAGCTCACCTACTATTTGGAGAATGATGTCAATCCGAGCGCGCCCAATGCCGTCACCTTCACAAGAGGCTTCGTCAATAATGCGGTGACGCTGTTCATTCCGCTGCTCGTCCTGGCGATCGGGTCTGACCTCGTATCGGGTGAACGATCCAGCGGAACAATCAAGATGCTGCTTACCCGCCCGGTGCGCCGGTGGAAGATTTTGCTGGCGAAGCTGATCGCGCTCATTTTTTATATTTCACTGACGATGCTATCCACTTTGGTTTTGTGTTATGCTATATCGGGAGTTTTCTTTGGCTATGGGGGCTGGCAGTTGCCGGTGTTCACCGGCTTCCAGATTAACGGGGCAGAGGTGGACAGCAGCAGCGTGCGCGCCGTGCCGCATTGGCTCTATATTATGATGCAGGCAGGGCTGGCCTGGTTCTCGGCGCTGATCGTCGGCTTGCTGGCATTGATGGTGTCGGTGCTCGTTCGCAGCACGGCAGCCAGCATCGTGACGATGATGGCCACGATTATCGCAGGGACGATACTCGCCAACATGGCCTCATCCTGGGATGCCGCCAAATATATATTCTCCGTCAACCTGCAGTTGACCAGCTACCTGGACGGCTCGCCGCCGCCCATCGAAGGCATGACGCTGCTATTCTCGATCGGTGTGCTGTCCGTATGGGGGATTGCTGCGCTAATCGTCTCGTTTGGCGTCTTTACGAAACAGGACATCTTGAATTAAAATAGCTTGAAGTGATAGATAAGCAAGGGGGACGCATATGACCGAGCAGCTCGAGACATTTGCCGCAGGCCCGCGGGCCTCGGACGGCAATTACGGCGCTGATGACATTCAAGTACTTGAGGGCCTGACCGCTGTCCGGAAGCGGCCAGGCATGTATATAGGGAGCACGACCGCCTCAGGACTTCACCATCTCATCTGGGAGATTGTGGACAATGCGGTGGATGAGCATTTAGCCAAGTATTGCGATGCGATTGAGGTAACGATTCATTCGGATCAATCGGTTACGGTGAAGGATAATGGACGCGGTATTCCAACCGGAATGCATAAGACAGGTGTGCCTACACCGCAGGTTGTATTTACCATTCTGCACGCAGGCGGGAAGTTCGGCGGTGCGGGATACAAGAAGTCAGGAGGCTTGCATGGCGTAGGCGCGTCGGTAACCAACGCCTTGTCCGAATGGCTGGAGGTAGAGATATACCGTGACGGCAAAATACATAAGCAGCGCTTTGCCTACTGGATCGACAAGAAAGGCAAGGAGCATGTCGGGGAGCCTGTGACAGGGCTTGAGGTCGCGGGTAATACGAATCGCACCGGTACGAAGGTGACCTTCAAGCCGGATGCCCGTGTCTTCCATGGCAATACGACGATTAACTTTGATACGCTGACGGAGCGTCTGCAAGAGATTGCGTTCTTGAATTCAGGGTTGAAGATTACAGTCAAGGACGAGCGTTCAGGGAAGCAGGAGCTGTTCCATTATGAGGGCGGCGCTCGCCAGTTCGTGCAGTTTTTGAATGAGGACAAAAATGTACTCCACGAAGCGATTCATTTCGTCGGGGAGAAGGACGACATCGAGGTCGAGGTGGCGCTGCAGTACAATGACGGCTATACCGAGACGATCGCTTCATTCGTCAACTCGATCCCGACCCGCGGCGGCGGCACGCATGAGACGGGCTTCAAGACGGCTTATACACGCGTCATGAACGAATACGCTCGTAAGACGGCGCTGCTCAAGGAGAAGGAGAAGAACCTGGACGGCAACGATCTGCGCGAGGGCATGATGTCTGTCATCAATATCAAGATGGCGGAGGTCGAGTTCGTCGGGCAGACGAAGGATCAACTGGGCAGCGCGTCAGCTCGCAGCGCTGTGGACGCCATCGTCTCGGAGAAAATGCAGGTGTTTCTGGAGGAAAATCCGCAGGTGGCACAGGCGCTGATCAAGAAGGCGATTCAGGCCAGTCGCGCTCGTGAGGCGGCTCGCAAGGCGCGCGACGAGATTCGCAGCGGCAAGAAGCGCAGCGAAAGCTCCAATCTGAACGGCAAGCTGACGCCTGCGCAATCGAAGGATACGGTGCGTAATGAGCTGTTCATCGTCGAAGGCGACTCCGCCGGCGGCTCAGCCAAGCAGGGGCGGGACTCCAAGCATCAGGCGATATTGCCGCTCAAGGGCAAGCCGCTCAATCCGGAGAAGGCCCGGCTCGCTGACATCCTCAAAAATGATGAATACAAAGCCATTATTGCGGCGATTGGCGCAGGGGTTGGACCGGAATTTGACGCTTCGGAGACGAACTACAACAAGATCATTATAATGACGGATGCGGATACCGATGGCGCGCACATTCAAGTGCTGCTCCTGACGTTCTTCTACCGCTATATGAAGCCGCTGATCGACCAGGGCAAGGTGTATATCGCTCAGCCGCCGCTGTACAAGATTACGCGCAAGTCAGGCAAGCTGGAGCAGGTGCGCTATGCATGGACGGACGAGCAATTGAACAACTACTTGAAGGAAATTGGCAAGAGCTATGAGCTTCAGCGCTACAAAGGGCTGGGCGAGATGAATCCCGACCAGCTCTGGGAGACGACGATGAATCCGGAGTCGCGCATGCTGCTGCAGGTTCAGATTGAGGATGCCGCCAAAGCGGAGCGGCGCGTATCGACGCTGATGGGGGACAAGGTTGACCCGCGGAAGCGTTGGATTATTGAGAATGTCGATTTTCAGGAATATGAGGAATAGGAGGATCACGCCATGAGCACACTCGAACAATTTTTACCGGCGTTTCTTGAGGAGGTTGTTGGCGATCGATTCGGCCGTTATTCCAAATATATCATTCAGGATCGTGCGATACCCGATGTGCGAGACGGCTTGAAGCCGGTGCAGCGCCGTATTCTATATGCGATGTATGATTCAAGCAACACGCCTGACAAGCCATACCGGAAGTCTGCGAAGACGGTAGGCGATGTAATGGGCAATTACCATCCGCATGGCGACTCCTCGATCTATGAGGGTATGGTTCGGATGGCGCAGCCGTGGAAGATGGCTCACCCGCTTGTAGATGGCCACGGCAACTGGGGCTCGATGGACGATGACCCGGCGGCGGCGATGCGGTATACGGAGGCGCGGCTGTCCCCGATTGCGATGGAGCTGCTGCGGGATATTGAGAAGCGGACGGTGCTGTTCAAGGATAATTTTGATAATACGACCAAGGAGCCGGTTGTGCTTCCCGCCCGTTATCCGAATCTGCTTGTGAACGGGGTAAGCGGAATTTCTGCCGGCTTTGCTACGGAGATTCCGCCGCATAATCTGCGCGAGATAATTGACGGCTGCATCGAGCTGATGAAACGGCCAGGAATAAGCCTGGAGGAGATGATGGGCATTGTCAAGGGCCCGGATTTCCCGACGGGTGGTCTTGTTATGGGTGCCGAGGGCATTCAGGAGGCTTACCGGACGGGTAGAGGACGCATCTATGTGAGAGCCAAGACGGAGATTGAGGAGCTGCGCGGAGGCAAGCAGCAGATCGTCATTACCGAAATTCCGTATCAGGTGGTCAAATCCCGGCTCGTAACCGCGATGGAGACGATCCGTCTGGAGAAGAAGGTGGAAGGGATTGCCGAGGTGCGAGACGAGAGCGGGCGCAACGGCACGCGGATCGTTGTTGAGCTGAAGAAGGAGGCGGATGCGCAGGGCATCCTGGCCTATCTGCTCAAGAAGACCGACCTGCAGGTGACATACAATTTCAACATGGTTGCGATTGTAGACAAGGCACCTAAGCAGCTTGGCATCCTGGAGATGATGTCCGCCTACATCGAGCACCAGAAGGAAGTGGTGACCCACCGAACGCAATATGAGCTGGAGAAGGCTGAGGATCGGGCGCATGTGCTGGAAGGACTCGCCAAGGCGCTCAATCTGCTGGATGAGGTCATTGCGACCATCAAGGCATCGAAGAACCGCCAGGATGCGCAGAACAATCTCGTCGCAAGCTTCGGCTTCACCGAGCGCCAGGCGGATGCGATACTGACCTTGCAACTGTATCGGCTGACCAATCTGGAGATTACCTCGCTGGAGAAGGAGCTGCATGACATCTCCAAGAAGATTGCGTTATACCAATCCATCTTGTCCAATGAGAAGAAGCTGCAGGGTGTTATCCGCGATGAGCTGATGGAGATCCGCACTAAATATGGCATCGATCGGCGCAGCGAAATTCGCGGTGAGGTGGAGGAGCTGAAGGTAAACCTTGAGGTGATGGTGACCCCTGAGGATGTGCTCGTTACCCTGAGTCAGGATGGTTATATCAAGCGCACCAGCATGCTGTCCTATACGCGCTCCGGCGGTGAACTCGACAACGCTGGGGTCAAGGAGGGGGATGTGCTCCGTCATCTGCTGGAGGTCAATACGATTGACAGCCTGCTGTTGTTTACGCGCAAGGGTCACTATTTTGTCTTGCCGGTGCATCAGATTCCAGAGTTCAAATGGAAGGACAACGGGACGGCTCTTGTTAATGTGGTGCCGATTGCCAAAGAGGACGCGGTCATTAGCGTCCTGCCGGTCAAGGATTTTGAGCAGTCGATGTCGCTCGTATTTGCGACACGCAATGGACAGCTCAAGCGTACAGAACTGAAGGAGTACCAGACCAATCGCCTCAAGGCCATTACCGCCTGCAAGCTTGGGGACGGGGATGAGGTTGTAAGTGTGACGCCAAGCGATGGAACGAAGGATATATTGCTTGTTACCCGACTCGGCATGAGCATCCGCTTCCCGGAGAGCGAGGTTAATCCGATGGGAAGAGTAGCTGCAGGGGTGAAGGGCATTCAGTTAAAGGAAGAGGATGAAGTGATCGCCGCACTATGGGTAGAGGGCGATGAGGGCGAGTTGCTCGTCGTCAGCGATCTCGGCTATGCCAAGCGGACGCTGCTGCTGGATTATCCGGTACAGGGACGCGGAGGCAAGGGGATCCAGACCTTCGAGTTCAAGGAAGGCAAGCGGATCAAGCCGAACGGTACCGTGCTTGTCGGCGCATTGTGGTGTCGTGAGGAGCGGCAGCTTCAGCTATTGCTCCACAGCGGCGAGCAGCCTGAGCCGGTATCGACGGAGAAGGCGCCGCTCGATGAGCGCCGCTCAGTAGGCCGCCTGCTCGTTAGCCTGAATAAAAATGACCGTGTTGCAACGGTATTTGTGCGGGCAGAGCTGTCTCAACAATAAGCACTAACCGGCAGCAGCCGGGACGGACTCCATAGGAGACGTCCCGGCTGCTGTGCTGTTACCAGCCTTTCGAGTAGTGTCTACACGATCTTGCTCCGCACCTGTCTAAAGCTGTCACAATCTTCTGTACAGTAGCGTTCTGTAGCGATTGGACACGCAAAGTATTAAGTCTGTTAACCTTTCATTCGACAGTCTCTCATTCATGACGATGGTATAATCATGCCTAGGAGGTGTCATGCCATGCATGCTGCTGAATTTGCTAAGCTTTGGATGAGATTTTCGAGAGAGTGGAAGCATCATCTGGAGGATGCCCTTGCGCCAACGCTGACAGAGGGGCAATTGAACGTGTTGGAGCTGCTGCTGGAGCACGAGCCGATGAAGCCATCGGATTTATTGAAATATTTGGAGACGACGCCTGCAGCAATTACAACCCTGCTCGACCGTATGGAAAGAGGCGGCCTGATTACCCGCTCAAGGGATGAATCAGACCGCCGCATCGTGTGGATTAATGTCACTACGCTGGGTATCGAGGAAGCCGTGCGCGGCACGGACCTGCGCGAGACGTTCATCCAGGAGGCGCTGGATCGGCTCTCAGGTCATAACCAGCAGTTGCTGGTCTATCTGCTGGGCAAGGTGACGAATTCAGCCAAAGTCTTCCCTGCGGCCAGCAAGATGAATTCCGTCAGTTAAGCATAGAGCCCAGCCGGGTGTCAAGCACCTTCCAGGAGCTCTCCAGTTGCTTGTAATCCTGCGAGCTGAGCCCGGGCTGGCTGCGTTCAGACAACGTCTGCTCCAGCGGCAGAATGCGGTATTGATAAGAGCCGTTCTCCTTATATTTATGCACCCAGGTCGGGATCGGCTCTACCTGTGACAGCTCGATGTGGCCACTGTCGTGATGCTTGGTGACGTGAATACGGAAGATAACGCCGAAATCCTTGAAGTCTCCACGCTGATTCGAGATAAAATTGCCCATGGAATAGAGAATGATGCCTTGCCTTGGTGTCCCGTCCTCATAGACGGCATCTACCAGCTCGTAAGGCTGGACGACATGAGGATGCGAGCCGGCAATGATGTCCGCTCCGGCCTCAATCAGCTTGTGAGCCAGACGCTGCTGCTCCTCACTTGGCGTGAACTGATATTCGATGCCAAAGTGCAGAGCAACGGTAATGAAATCCGCTCCTGCGCTCTTTAACTGCTTGATGTCCTCGACCATCTGATCCTCATCAATGAGCGAGACAAGGTAGGGCTTATCAGCCGGTATACGCACCCCGTTGGTGCCATAGGTGTAGGCGAGAAATCCCATCTTAATTTCATTTTTCTCCACAATGACCGCCTGGTCGGCTTCAGCCTGAGAACGCGCAGTCCCCTTAAATACAAGCCCTTGTGCCTCCAGCGCCTCCAATGTGCGCACCACGCCAGTCTCCTTGCGATCAAGCGAATGATTGTTCGCCGTGCCTACGATCGTCACTCCGCTGTTCTTGAGCGCCTCTGCCATCTCTGGCGGGGCATTGAACATCGGATAACCGGTATATTCCAGCTCCTTGCCGCCGAGCGGTACCTCCAGATTCACGATCGCCCAGTCGCCGCTGCTAAGAATCGGAGCCACCTGCTCGAAGAACGGATTAAATACATAACGCTTGCTTGCCTTGTCATATGCACCTGGATATTGAGGCATGTGCAGCATCACATCGCCCGCAGCTACCCATACCGCCTCTGTTGTACGCGGCTGGGTCGGCGACTCGCTCGCATGGCTCGAGTCAGAATCGGAGCCAGGTGTATCCTTGTCAGCGTCAGGTGATGCCTCGTTGTCAGGTCCTGTGGTGTCTCCGTTATCCTGTACGATCGGAGAGGAGGGCCGCTCTTGCGAGATGAGTCCAGAGCAGCCGCTGACAACAAGCGCCAGCATCAACAGAGCAACAACAGCTCTTATCGCTCTCATAGGCTGCCCTGCCCGAGCATCCGGGAGACGGCCAGCTCCAGCGTGTCCGCTGGCCAGGCGTTCCATGGCTCTGTCTGTGCTGGAGCGCTGCGAAAGAGCAAGCTCTCCTTCGTCACTGGATGATCGACGCGGATGGAGGTCGACCAGAGCGCGATCCGTGAATGGGCCTGCCCGCCCGCTCCTCTGCTTGAGCCATACTTCTGATCACCGACGAGCGGGCAACCGATCGCAGCCATCTGTACCCGAATCTGATGGGGCCGTCCGGTGTGCAGCTTGACCGCAACCAGGCTCAAGCGCTCTGTAGCGGCGATCGTGTCGTAGTCGAGCAGCGCCTCCTTGCTGCCTGGGACAGAAGACAACGTGCAGGCTACCGTGTTGGTTCGGCTGTCCTTGAGCACATAATGCTTCAAGCGGGCGGAAGCTTGAGGCGGGCGGCCATGTACAACGGCTGCATAGGTTTTGTCGAAGCTGCGCGAGCGAACTGATTCCGACAGACGCGACGCGGCCTTGGATGTTTTGGCGAACAGCATCACTCCGCCGACAGGACGGTCAAGCCGATGTACAAGTCCCAGAAATACGTTGCCTGGCTTGTTGTAGCGCTGCTTCAAGTCCTGCTTGAGCAGTGTCAGCATATCCGGGTCGCCGCTCTCATCCTCCTGCGACGGGATACCAGGCGGCTTGATGACCACGAGCAGATGATTGTCCTCATACAGCACTGGAATGTCTGGCATTCCGGCTGTGTTGTGGGCGCTCATTACATAGACTCCCAGCGTCCCAGAATGCCGCATGGCAGATGCAGGCCGGAACGGGTAATCGGGAGCCCGATCTCGCCGCTGCTGATCTTGCCCTTGTGTCGCTGCCCAATTGTAAGATGGAGCATGTTATGCAGCACGGTAGGCGACAAGCCTGTTGTATAGGAATTGATCAGCATAAACAGCGGGTTATCGGAAAGAATCGATTGGCAGGATTCCAAAAATGGATACAGGCTCTGCTCCAGCTTCCACATCTCGCCGCCTGGGCCGCGTCCGTAGGACGGCGGGTCCATAATGATGGCGTCGTATTGCTTGCCGCGGCGCTGCTCGCGTTGTACAAACTTGAACACATCATCTGTAATAAAGCGGACAGGACGATCCTCAAGCCCCGAGAGCCTGATGTTCTCCTTGGCCCACTGCACCATGCCCTTGGCCGCATCGACATGGCATACCTCTGCTCCCGCCGCCGCCGCCGCAACCGTTGCGCCACCGGTATAGGCGAACAGATTGAGCACCCGTATCGGTCTGCCGGCTTGTCTGATCTTGTCCATCATCCAGCTCCAGTTCACGGCCTGCTCAGGGAACAGACCAGTGTGCTTGAAGTTGGTCGGACGAATCTGGAAGCGAAGCTCGCCATACTGGATCGTCCAGCTCTCGGGCAAGGCCTTGTTGAACTGCCAGTTGCCACCGCCTGACGAGCTGCGGTGGTAATGGGCGTCTGCCTTCTGCCAGTCCTTGACCTTCGTGTCCACCGGCCAGATGATCTGCGGGTCGGGACGGCGAAGCACTACATCTCCCCAGCGCTCCAGCTTGTCCCCATCCCCGGTATCAATTATCTCGTAGTCTTTCCATTGATCTGCAATATACATGTCAGTTTCCTTCCTTGGTAACAAATTTGTAGCCGATGCCGCGGACGGTCACCACATAGGTCGGGTTCGACGGATCAGGCTCGATTTTCTTTCTGAGATTGCTGATATGAACCATCAGCGTTCGCGTATCTCCATGGCTTTCCTCGCCCCAGATCCACTTGTACAAGTTATCGATCTGGCAGGCCTTGTTGGGTCGTTGCGCCATATGGGTGAGCAGCTCATACTCCTTAACCGATAAGGATACCGGATTGCCATCTATATGTACAGTGTGCGCGTCCAGATTAATGACCAGATTGTCATATTGGAGCAGATGTGCCCCCTCAGTGCCGTCCGAGAGGTGATGGCGTTGCAGCTCGACCCGTCTCAGATGAGCTTTTACACGCGCGACAAGCTGGCTTGGACTGAATGGCTTCGTAATGTAATCATCGCCACCAACAGTCAAACCGTGTATAATGTCGTTATCATCGCTCTTGCAGCTAATGAATAGAATCGGGACATTGGAGTGCTGGCGAAGCTGCCTGCACACTTCGATCCCGTTCATCTGCTTTAGCAGAATATCGAGGATGACGAGATCGGGCTTGAGCTCCTGCTCCAGCAAGAGGGCATCGACACCGTTATCTGTCGTCTGCACGGCAAAGCCCTCACGAAGCAGGTACATACGGATCAACTCGGTTATCTCAGGCTCGTCATCCACGACTAAAATATGCGTCTGTTTCATATTTTACCCCGCTTTCTTTCTCGACTATTATAACGAATGCGGGCTTCATGAAGCAATTGCCTTTTTTCGGAGGACTTATGAACCTATCTATTCGACTCATGATGGCGCTGATGCTGTTCTCAGTGCTGTTGGCACTGCCAGGCTGCAATCCTGGGGCGCCGCTGACCAACTCAGCGATAAAGGCTGCAGGGGGCGTGCTGGATCTGCGCGAGGCGGACCTGGAGCAGCGTCCGCTCAAATTGGAAGGAGAGTGGGTATTTTATCCTTCTACTTTGACAGACAAGGGGAGCGTTCCTGCTGAAGCGCAAAGTATGCAGGTCTATGTGCCTAGTTCGTGGAACAACTACAAGGATGCATCGCTTGGGTATGCACGCGGGATGGGCTACGGTACCTATGCACTGCGCTTGCTCACCCCTCCCGGTGACTATGTGCTGTCGCTGCGTGTTCCCAACATTTCCAGCTCGTACAAGCTATGGGTGGATGGCAAGCCGATGGCGGAGGGCGGGATGGTAGGCATAGATCGCGCCTCCAGCCGTCCTGACCAGGCACAGGAGCTGGTCTCCTTCTATAATGGAGATGGCAATCATGAAATAGTTGTCGAGGTATCGAATTTCTACCATCGCCGCGGCGGCATATGGACGGATTTTTATGTGGGCGGCAGCGAGGCGATGAATCGCTTTCAGACGATCGAAGCGGTGGAGCAGATGGGACTGTTCGGTAGCCTGTCCATGATCGGATTTTACCACCTCGGTTTATTCGTCTTGCGGCGCAAGGAGCGCTTCACGCTCTATTTTGGCCTTCTATGCCTGCTCGTGTCGGTGCGAATTGTCGTTGTAGGCGACGTGTTTATCATGCAGTGGTTGCCTGTCGCGTGGGAGGCGGCACATAAGATCGAATACATCTCGCTTACGCTTTCAGCACTGACTGGCTATTTATATGTCTATTTCCTGTTCCCGGCCGATGCATCACGCAGGTTTGTCATCAGCTTGTCCGCATTTAGCGCGATTCTGTGCCTGTTTGTGCTGCTGACCCCCGCCAATTATTATTCCCGGCTGCTGTGGTTGTTTCAGGCCTATGTATTTGTGTCCGGCTTCTTCTCACTATATGCGCTGGTACAGAGTGTTCGCCGCAGGCGCGAGGGCAGCTTGTTTGTATTAACTGGCATGTCTGTATTCGTCGTTACCGTAGTCAATGATGTGTCGTTCTATAACGAATGGTTCGGTATGGTCGACCTGATTCCGAGCGGACTGTTGTTCTTCATTATGATGCAGGCCTTTATCATTTCCAGCCGTTTCTCCCATGCGCTGCGCAAGGTGGAGGAGGTATCGGCAGAGCTGAAGCTGCTGAACATGCAACTGGAGGAGCGGATTGCTGACCGTACCCGTGAGCTGCTGCGAGCTAATGCGGCGCTGGAGCAGAGCAATCGCGACCTGGAGCGTCAGGAAAACTCAAGGCGGCGGCTGCTCACCAATATCTCGCATGATCTACGAACGCCGATTACCCTGATCCAGGGCTATCTGGAGGCGATGCATGATGGCGTTGTTCAAGATCCACTGCAGCAGAAGCGGTACGTTGGCATGATGCTGCACAAGGTGAACGGGCTGAATCGTCTCATTAATGACCTGTTCGAGCTGTCCAAGCTGGAGGCGGGGCAAGTGAACTACCATTTCAGCATGGTGCGGCTGGAGGACTGGGCGCAGCAGTTGCAACGAGAATACCGGATTGATCTGGAGAGCCGAGGGATGATCCTGGTATTTGAGCCGATGCCTTCAGCAACTGAAGCGGACGAGGAACTATGGCTTTGGATCGACGAATTCCGTATGGCTCAGATGATGTCCAATCTGATTGATAATGCGGCGGCTCATATGGCAGCCGGAGGGACGCTGACGATCGCTTTGCGCTATGAGGAGGACAGACAACAAGTTGAGGTCAGGATTACAGATACAGGAAGCGGGATTACAGAGGAGGATCTGCCCCATATCTTTGAACGTTTCTATAAAAATGATAAATCCCGTAATTCTGCTCACGGAAAAGGCAGTGGGATCGGTCTATCCATCGTCAAGGAGATTGTGCTGGCTCATCAAGGGCAGATTCGAGTGGAAAGCCGTGTAGGCGTAGGAAGTGTATTTACCGTGACGCTGCCCGCAGAGAAGGGACGCCCGCTGGAGTAGAGAGCGCCTGAGTTGCTGCAGGCTATGAGGCTGCAGGGGGAGGCCTGATGGTAGTGGGCTGCACGGCAGCCCGTTCGGCGGCAGGTGCGAGCGATGCGCTAACGGCATAGCTGCTGGGGAGAGGGATAGGCAACCGTCCTCATGGACGGACAGCGAAGCATTTATTCGGCCTGCTGCAATACTTTAATCATTTCGTCAATGGAGCGCTTACGTTTCTCGTAATCCATGCTGTTAAGTAGACGGAATATTTCCCGAGTGTCAGAAAAAAGCGGGTAATCAGGCTTACTCTCATCTCCGCCTATGACATAGTCGAGTGATACCTCATAAAAGTTGGCGAGCTTGATGAGTGTTTCGTATACTGGCTGTCGATTGTTGATTTCGTAGTGGCTGTAAGCCGAGCGGGTGATTCCGACCCGTCGGGCCACTTCTTCTTGCGAGATGTTTTTCTTCAGGCGCAGTTCCCTTAAGCGATCTCCCATCGTCACGTTGATTACTCCCTTACACGCATACTTTTTAATAGCGGATCAGGCAGGAATCAGTAAGAGAGGTTCCATATGCCTGCCGCAATAGGCTTTAAGTATTACAAAGTGTGTTACTATTAATTTATGATACAAATTGTATCATTGTCAAGTCTAGATTTAAATTTTCATTAAAAAGAATGCGGAGGCAACCGTTATGAAGCTAAGCTTTGTATGTGATTGTGGTAATGAGGTGCGCTTCTTTGCCACCGGAGACGTGGATGACCAGGGACTGGAGGCTCTTGATCTGGAGGATGACGAGCGGCTGAACGTGATGGTAAGCGATTCGGGAGTGGTATTGCAGTGCATGTTTTGCAAAAATCGGTATATTATTGACAAAAGCTTGAATTCATGCTAGAATGAAATATCAACTTGAACTTGAATTGAATTTGATTTTTTCATATAGAGTACCCGATTCACACTGGAGCGGTCATCGGAGCCGCAAGGACGAAAGAGAGGAAGGGCTTTTGTTGTTTTGAAATCTAACTGGCATAGATTTGAGCGCAGTAGCGTCTGTTTTATTCAATAACAGGCATCATAGCGCTTGGTAAGTTGAAATATCATGTAGCATCAAGTTGTAACACAAGGACTGCTCAGGGGAGTGGTCCTTTTCCATATGCTTCACATCAGGACATTGCGGGCGATGTTAGCCCGACTAAAGTCTAGTGTCAAACCAAACCTTGGGCGGATTCCAATCATTGTATATTTGGTTAAGATAGAAGTATAGACAACAGTCGGAGGGGTTATCGTATGCAAACCGTGAAGTATGCGGAACAGAAGCTTGTTGGTTGTGGCAAGAAGAGCAAGCCATTGACAGTGCTGCTTGCCATGATGTGCCCTGGGGCTGGGCATCTGTACTTGGGCGAGGCGCTGCGGGCAGCCTGGTTTATTATTTTGTTTGGAACGAACAGTCTGTTTCTGCTCTACGTCATTATGAGTGTCAACGTATTGAAGGCTCCGCTTGTTATAGCGATTTCGGTGGCCGTATTTGTAGTGTACATCTGCAATATAGTGGGCTCGCTGCAGCAAGTGAATCTGATCAACATTATGGATCGTCTGCAATATTTTGAAGATAACGAGGAACGATGTGCCTGAAGCTATCATAGAGTTACTGGCAACGAAGGGACGCGAATGTGAGGATGAACTATCCTTTGCAATCGCGTTTTTATATTATAGCCTGTCCCTGGTTGCATTAATGTTCATACGTTTAAAAAGAGATACAGGGTTAGTAATAGACCTTTAAAAACTCTACAATATCATTGTTGATTTTTGTGAGATTTTCCCCGGATGGGAAATGTCCCATATCATAGGTCTTAAATGCAATTAAATTTGGAACAATTTCGTGAGCAACCTTATTTAATCGGCTTTCAGGAAAGAAGATGTCTTTTGTACCTGCTATGATTAAAGTGGGCGAGCTAAATTGTGATAATTCTTCTTTCGTAGTTAATTTGGGCATTTCTTGTTCAAGCCTAACATATTTAAACACATCTCCAATAATTTTTTTATCCATTTCTTTCATACTGCGATCTGACATCGTATCCGTAATTTTATTGAGGTATTTTTGTGATGAAGTCGTATTAAATAAAATTAAAGGAAGTAAAATCTCTTTCATCATTCTAAGCTTGGAGCCTAAACTTATTCCTGCTGGTGATACCAATACAGAACAGTCAATTTTATCTGGCATAAAGGTGGCTAATCTCAAAATAATACCTGCGCCGTAGGACGGACCAACAAATGCGCTGCTTTCTATATGAAAATAATCCATTAGTTCCTTGATCCACTGGGCAAAACTATGATCCTTCGCCGAAATTCTGCTTTCATCACTGTAACCTGGATGACCAATTGTATCTGGTGCATAAACTCTGTATGTATCTATTAGTGGTAAAAACCAAGATAAAGTCATTGGGTTTATACAATTTCCACCCTGAAATATAAAAACAGGCTTTCCTTCAGGTGGTCCTGCCACAAGAACATGTGTCTTACCATAACTTGTGTCCACATATATCTGCTCGACATCAAAATCAAACGATTTAACGTAATTGTCGTAATGTTGAGTAATAAGCCTTTTCCCGTCACGTTTATAAATGCTTCTTTCCTCCAAAAGTACCCCTCCCCATTACTATAACCTGAGTTTTATCATAGATCACAACGGTCGAGAACACAACAATCCCCCGTTCCTTTTATTCTATATAAAGAACAAACGGGATACTTGCGATAATTGACGGATCGTATTACAATAAGGTTGTATGTACAAGTTATAATGAATAACGGTGATAATGAGGTATTTGCTCCAAGATGTTCGTACAAGTGATAAGCTAGGGATAGTTGGAGCCGCTAAAGTATCATGTTCATTTCTACATTCATTGCCAGGGAGGAATTCAATTGTTAACGTTGAACACGCATGAGTTTTGGTTTGTAACCGGAAGCCAGCATCTATATGGACCAGAGACGCTAGATGAGGTGAATCAGCATTCCAAGGAGATTGCCGAGACTTTGAATCAGGCGGAAGCGGTTTCTTTCCGCGTCATCTTCAAGCCGGTCGTTACGACTCCAGAGGAGATATTCAATCTTATTCAGCAGGCCAATGCAGACCCAAGCTGTTCCGGTCTGATTACATGGATGCATACGTTCTCGCCTGCGAAGATGTGGATTGCAGGTCTGTCAGAGCTGCGCAAGCCGCTGTTGCACCTGCACACCCAATACAATCGCGACATTCCTTGGGATAGCATCGATATGGACTTCATGAACTTGAATCAGGCGGCTCATGGTGACCGTGAATATGGCTTTATCGGCACACGCATGAATGTGCCGCGCAAGGTCGTAGTTGGTTACTGGCAGAATGCAGCGGTTCAAGCGCGTGTTGGCGGCTGGATGCATACGGCTGTAGCCTTCAAGGAAAGCCGCAGCCTGAAGGTAGCTCGCTTCGGTGACAATATGCGTCAGGTGGCTGTAACCGAAGGCGATAAGGTGGAAGCACAGATCAAATTCGGCTGGTCCATCAATGGTTACGGCATTGGGGACCTCGTCGCTCGTGTGAACGAGGTGACCGATGCTGAAGTGAAGGCGCTGCTCGACGAGTACACTGAGAAGTACGAGATCACTTCTGCGTTCCGCGATGACGCCGGGAAATGGGCTGCAATCAGCGAGCAGGCGCGAATTGAGAAGGGATTGGAGTCGTTCCTGGTAGAAGGCGGCTTTAGCGCATTCACGACCAGCTTTGAGGATCTGCACGGCCTCAAGCAACTGCCTGGCTTGGCTGTACAGCGCCTGATGGAGAAGGGCTACGGCTTCGGCGGCGAGGGCGACTGGAAGACATCCGCACTGACCCGGATGATCAAGATCATGGCGAACAATGAAAGAACATCTTTCATGGAGGATTACACCTACCATCTGGAGGAAGGCAATGAGCTGATACTCGGCTCCCACATGCTGGAGGTATGTCCGACCATTGCAGCGAATAAGCCGCGTCTGGAAGTTCATCCGCTGGGTATCGGTGGTAAGGCTGATCCTGCTCGTATGATCTTTGATGGCATCGACGGTTCTGCAACGAATGCTTCGCTTGTGGAGATGGGTGGACGCTACCGTCTCATCATCAGCGAAGTACAAGCGGTCAAGGCACAGCATGAGATGCCGAAGCTTCCAGTTGCTCGTATACTGTGGAAGCCAGAGCCTTCCTTGAGCGAATCGGCAGAAGCATGGATCTATGCTGGCGGTGCGCATCATACCGTTCTGTCCTTCGTGGCAACGACGGAGCAGCTTCGCGACTGGGCAGAGATGACAGGCATCGAGTGTGTCGTTATCGACAAAAACCTGAACATGCCGAGCTTCCGCAACGAGCTGCGTTGGAATGACCTGTACTATCGCCTCAAATAATTGTACCAAGTATGACAGGCAGATGGTGTCGTTAAAGACATCGTCTGCTTTTTTATAAAGGTCGACGGTAGCCATTTACGCATAATACAGTAGTCTGTATATATAGGCTCTGCAGGCTTTGGCTGGATTATTCGTAATCACTACAGTTACTCGGCACGTTTGTGGTATAATTTGTAGCATAACTTAACACAGACGGTGGTGAGGATTTTGGATAAAACAATGAATGAAGCTTGCGAGGATAGCTGCCTGGGTACAACAGAGCTGAATCTGGCGGAGCTTCGCGACCGACTCATCTCGACGACGACAGCCACCCAGGTGTCGGATTGGTTCAAGGCGCTTGGAGATCCGACCCGTGTACGAATTATTCATGCGTTGCTGCAAAGTGAGATGTGCGTTCATGACTTGACACAAGTGCTGGAGATGGGGCAATCGGCCGTGTCTCATCAGTTGCGTCTGTTACGCAATGTGAGGATGGTGAAGCGACGCAAAGTGGGCAAGACGGTCTATTATTCACTGGATGACAACCATGTGGAGGAGATTTTCGGTCAGACCCTCCAGCATTTGCGACACGAGTAGGCGAAGTAGAAGGGGGGAGTGTATATCTTCCCCCTGATCCTGACAGAATATAAGCCCGGCGTCCTGCCAGCAGGTCACCGGGCTATCGATTTAACTACCAGGGTACAATAGGGAATAGGGGATTAAGATGCGACCTCTGCGGCTGCTTCCGATTCATTCTGTTCAGCCTCATCTGTGCTCTCCGGTTGGTTCTCGTCTGGTTTCCCATCCTCACTCTTCTTCACATCCTCCTCTTGCTTGGCCTTCATCAGCAATTGCTGGCCTTCCTGCTGCAGCTCCTTGAGCGTCGTCTCCAGCGACGCATTGTCCTTGACTACAGGCTCCAGCTTGCTTTTGGCTAAGGCTCTAAACTCATCATAGAAGCCGGAAGGCAGCTTGGAGTTGTAGAGGCGGCTTGGCGCCAGGCTCGGCTTCAGCGCATAGAAGGCATCCAGGTTGCGGCCTTCGTCGTCCTTGAAGTAGCCCGTGCGGACACTGATTGCCATAGCGTCATTATAGGATTTGGATGTTACGCGTGCAAACTCATCGCTATGAATATACTTCATAAAGTTCCATGCTTCCTTCGAGTTAGTGGAGTTCGCATTGATGGCTAAGATTTGGTCAACGGATGTTGTTGTCGTATAATCCGGGTTGGCCGGGTCAACCGGTACCGTCACGAGATCCCAGTCAAAGCTGACCTTGTCCTTCAGATACTGTGCGGACGCCTTCAGTTGATCAACAGTGTACGCTTCTTCAATCATCATCGCAGCTCGTCCTGATACGAACGGATTTGACATTAGAAATCCTTCATAGGAGTCCCAATTAGGCATCATGTTCTCATCCTTGACATAGATCGTTCCAGAGCGGATTGCATCCAATGCATTAGAAAAGACGTTGTGCCAAGCCGGAGTATCCAGCGTAGTCTGCATGGTATTCGAGTTGAACATGCTCAATCCATGGGTATCCCCGATCGATGTCGCCAGATCAAACAAATTAGCACTGAAGTCGCTCTTCAGTCCATATATCCGTTCCTCAGGTGTCCCATCAGTCGGGAAACGGCTCGCCCGTGCCATCACATCGTCCCAGCTCATACGATCGGTCGGCAGCTCCACGCCGTATTTCTCGAACAGGTCTTTATTGTAGAACACCGCCTGGCTGTAAAAGCTGGGGCTCAGGCCATACAGTGTTCCACCGCCCTGCTCCTTCAGATATTCAAGCATTCCCGGGACGAAGTTATCTGTATTATATTTGTCCTGCTCGATGAAGGGCGTCAGATCAAGCAGCTTGCCCTGTTGACTGAATAGGTTATACTCCTCCAGGGAGAGGAACAACACATCAGGCTGCTCTTCTTCGATCATTTTTTGGAAGGCGGCCTTGCGGTCTTCATTATCAGCGTTCAGTAAGAGATCCTGCGTCTCGATAACTTCGAAGTCCACATTTGGATGTAATGCAGAATAGAGCATCCCGTATCCATAGTGAAAGGCCTCTTCATTAAGGGAGTGTACCTTAAGCATCGAACTTTCCTCTGTGTTTGTGGTGTTGCCTCCGCTGCATCCCGCGATAAGTGACATACTGACGGCAAGCAGCAAGGCATGCTTTCCTACATAATTCTTCATGTTTCACAGCACTCCTATCTTGTCCCTAAGCTCTATGTATTTGTCACCATCACCGTGATGGCTTATACGAGTATAGCATCCTCAATCTACCCTTTTGCTGTAGATTCTCTTAACAATTCATTAATTATTGTACGCTCAAGGCCCCGCGCTTAACATTTTGGACTCCGGGGGAGGGGGGATGTCTGCCAAGACGGCTGCCACTCGCTGGGTGCCAACTAGATCGAGTTGGTGAACGAAAAAATAAGCCCGGCGACCTGGGGGATACCAGGTCACCGGGCTATCGATTTAACTTAACGAGGGTACAATAGGAAGTTAAGACGTGACCGCCGGGGCAGCTTCTGATTCACTCTGATCAGCCTCATCTGTGCTTCCCGGCTGGTCCTCGCTTGGAGTCCCATCCTCACTCTTCTTCTCATCTTCTTCTTGCTTGGCTTTCATCAGCAATTGCTGACCTTCCTGCTGCAGCTCCTTGAGCGTCGTCTCTAGCGACGCATTGTCCTTGACTACAGGCTCCAGCTTGCTATCGGCTAAGGCTCTAAACTCATCATAGAAGCCGGAAGGCAGCTTGGAGTAGTAGAGTCTGCTTGGCGCCAGTTTTGGCTTCAGCGCATAGAAGGCATCCAGATTGCGGCCCTTGTCATCCTTGAAGTAGCCGCTGCGAATGCTGATCGAGCCGCCGTTATACGTCTTGGATTTTACACGGGCATACTCATCACTATGAATGTACTTAATAAAGTTCCATGCTTCCTGCGAGTTAGTGGAGTTCGCGTTGATGGCAAAGATTTGTTCAACGGAAGTTGTTGTCGTATAATCCGGGTTAGCCGGGTCAACCGGTACGGTCACCAGATCCCAGTCGAAGCTGACCTTGTCCTTCAACTGCTCTGCAGCCTGCTGCAGTTGATCCATCATATATACGTTCTCAATCATCATCGCAGCTCGTCCTGCGGTGAACGGGTCTGACATGAGATATTCCTCGTAGGAGTTCCAGGAACGCATCATGTTCTCATCCTGGACATAGATCGCTCCGGAGCGGATCGTTTCCAGTGCTGTAGAGAAGGCGTTCTGCCAGGCCGGGGTATCCAGTGTCACCTGCATCGATTCTGAGTTAAACATGCTTAGTCCAAGGGTATCCCCGATCGATGTCGCCATGCCATACAAATTGGAACGGTAGCCGCCTTTCAGTCCATATATCCGCTCCTCAGGTGTCCCATCTGTTGGGAAACGGCGTGCCAGCGCCATGACATCATCCCAGCTCATACGGTCAGTAGGCAGCTCTACACCGTATTTCTCGAACAGATTTTTATTGTAGAACAGCGCCTGACTGAAGAAGCTGGGGCTGAGGCCATACAGTGTTCCGCCGCCCTTTTCCTTCAGATATTCAAGAATACCCGGTACGAAGTTCTCTGTATTGTATTTGTCCTGTTCAATGAAGGGCGTCAGATCAAGCAGCTGGCCCTTCTGGCTGAATTTGTCATACTCCTCAGAGGAGAAGAATAGCACATCGGGCTGCTGCTCATCGATAATTTTCTGAAAGGCTGCCTCCGCCTCTTCGCCACCAGTATTATTACGCCAGTAATCCTGCATGTCGACTACCTCGAGATCCACATTTTGATGTAATGCAGAATAGAGCATCCCATATTCACTGTGGAACGACTTTTCATCATAGTAGAGCACCTTCAGCATCGATCTTTCCTCTGTTGCGGCGCTGTTGCCTCCACTACACCCGGCGATGAGCGACATACTGACGGTAAGCAGCAAGGCGGGTTTTACTAAACCTTTTTTCACGTTTCAAAGCACCCCTATCCGTTTCCAAATCTATGTATGTTCTCTATTAGTATACCATTTTTCTGGATGAATCTCTCTTTAAATATCCTTAAGAATTAATAAAGATTTGAACAGAAATGATCGTGGAAAGCAATGAAGCCCGGCGGGTCTTGGGGTGTACCCAGATCGCCAGGCAATTCATTAACTAACGAAGAGGGGATTAAGGAGCGACCTCTGTACCAGCTCCCGCTTCATTGTGACCAGTCTCATCTGTGCTTTGTGGCTCGTTTTCCTTGTCTTCGCTTGCTTTCCCATCCTCGTTCTTCTTCTCATCCTCTTGTTGCTTGGCTTTCATCAGCAATTGCTGACCTTCCTGCTGCAGCTCCTTGAGCGCGGTCTCCAGCGACGCATTGTCCTTGACTACAGGCTCCAGCTTGCCTCCGGCTAAGCCCATAAACTCACCGTAGAAGTCGGAGGGCAACTGGTAGTAGAGCCGGCTTGGAGCCTGTCTAGGCTTCAGGGCATAGAGCGTCTCCAGGCTGCGACCCTCGTCGTCCTTGAAGTAGCCGCTGCGGGTACTGATTGCTCCGCCGTTATACGTTTTGGATTTTACGCGCGCATACTCATCGCTATGAACATACTTCATAAAGTTCCATGCTTCCTTCGAGTTGGTGGAGCTTGCGTTGATGGCAAAGATCTGATCAATAAAAGTTGCGGTTGTATAGTCCGGGTTAGACGGGTCAACGGGCAGTGTCACCAGATCCCAGTTAAGGTTCAGCTTGTCCTTCAACTGCTCTGAGGCTTGCTTCAGTTGTTCAATCATATAGACGTCTTCAATCATCATCGCAGTTCGTCCTGAAATGAACGGGTCTGACATCAAATATTCCTCGTAAGAGTCCCAGGAACGCATGATGTTCTCATCCTCGACATAGAACGTTCCAGAGCGGATTGCATCCAGCGCCGTAGAGAAGGCGTTCCGCCAAGCAGGGGTATCCAGTGTAACCTGCATCAATTCCGAATTGAACATGCTTAGTCCAAGGGTGTCCCCAATCGATGTTGCGAAATCCAACAAACTTGTATGATAGCTATTCTTCAATCCATATACCCGCTCATCTGGCTTCCCCTCTGTCGGGAAACGGTTCGCCCGTGTGAGTACATCATCCCAACTCATACGATCAGTCGGCAGCTCTACACTGTACTTCTCGAACAGATCCTTATTATAGAACAGTGCCTGAGTGTAAAAGCTGGGGCTAAGTCCATACAGTGTTCCGCCGCCCTGCTCCTGCAGAAAATCAAGAATACCCGGTACGAAGCTGTCTGTATTATATTTGTCCTGCTCGATGAAGGGCTTCAGATCAAGCAGTTTTCCTTGCTGGCTGAATTTGGAATATTCGTCTGCCGAGAGGAACAGTACATCGGGCTGCTCTTCATCGATGATTTTTTGTAATACGACCTCTGGGTCTTCGCCATCATCATGATTACCCCAGCGATCCTGCATCGTAACAACTTCGATGTCCACATTCGAATTCAATGCGGAATAGAGCATCCCATAGTCACTGTGGAACGATTTTTCATCATAGAAGAGCACCTTCAGCATGGATTTCTCCTCTGGCTTGGCGCTGTTGCCTCCGCTGCACCCGGCGATGAGCGACATACTGACGGTGAACAGTAGGGCAGGTTTTCCCAAATACTTCTTCACGCTTCAAAACACTCCTGTCTTTTTCCAAATCTATGTATTTTCTTTATTACTATACCATCTCCGTGATGAATCTCTCTTTAAATACCCTTAAGATTTAATAAAGTTTTGGACAGGAATCCGACAAAAAAAGCCTGTTCCTCTAAGGCACTATATGCCAGGGAACAGGCTTGCAGTTACAGATGAGATAATATCGCTTCGCGTATCTTTTCCAGGGTGCGGTTCAGATTGACATTTTCAATCACATGCTCGCATTGCTTGCGGTAGCCAACCTCTTCAGGGTAGAGACGGGCATATTGTTCAATGACCTCGTGCGGGCGTCCTTTGGACTCCAGTCGTTCCAGCATCGTCTGCTTGCTGACATACAGAAAGATGCGTACAACCTGCTCCTTATATAGCTGCTTGAATACCGAGGCGCCTTCACTGTTCAGAATGAGGTAGACATGCTTGCCGGAGCGAAGCTGACGATTCAGCTCCTGCAGGCGGACGCCGTAGCGGACATTATCGATCCATACCGTCTCGACGAACTGCTGCTCCTCCGCCATCTTCTCAAAGTTGACAGGGGAGACGAAATGATAGTCCTTGTCGGGATATTCCTTCTCCCGCGGCAGGCGAGTCGTAGTGGAGAGCACGTGCTCCATCCCCAGTTCCTTGCCGATGCGGTGGGCGGTAGTTTTGCGGCCTGCGCCATTGGTACCGGTAAATACGAAAATTAGTGGTCGGGTCATATCTCGCACGCTCCCTTCGGTCAGGACTTGTCGTACACATTCGACAGAATATGACGCAATTCCTTCTGCAAGGCACGGATTATTTGAACCAGCCCTTTTCCTTGGAGCGGGTGATGGCCTCGATCCGGTTGCTGACATCCATCTTGTCCATAATCACCGAGATGTAGTTGCGCACCGTTCCAGTCGTAATGTAGAGCATACTGGCGATCTCCTTGGTGTTCTTGCCATCTGCAATGAGCGAGAGCACCTCGCGCTCACGGTCGGTAAGCGGATTGCCTTCACCGTAGGCCTCATCCATCAGCTCGGGCGCATAGATACGGCGGCCAGCCATAATACTGCGAATGGAATCGGCCAGCTCCTCGCTCGGACTGTCCTTGAGCAGATAGCCGCTGACGCCGGCTTTGAGCGCACGCTCAAAGTAGCCGGATCTGGCAAAGGTGGTCAGGATGATGATCTTGCAGCCGCAGCCTGAGCTTCGCAGCTCCTCGGCGGCCTCCAGGCCGCTCTTGGCTGGCATCTCAATATCCATTATGCATATATCTGGCTGAAGCGTATGGACAAGAGAGACCGCCTCCTCGCCATTAGCAGCGCGACCGACCACGGTCATATCCTCCTCCAGCTCCAGCAGGGAGGCCAGCGCTCCAAGCAGCATACGCTGATCCTCAGCAATGATGATCCGTATCATGATTCATCCTCCTAGGCAGTGTCATTGTCTAGCGGCGGCCGTGAAGCTGTGTTGGGAACCTTGAGTGTCAGCCGCGTGCCGCTATCTGATGCAAGCTCCAGCGAGCCATTGACAAATTCCAGCCGTTCCTTCATGCCTCTCAGCCCGTTTCCTTTGAATCGACTGAGCTCATCGGCAATACCGATTCCGTCATCCTGCACCACAACCGTCAGCTCGGTTCTCCCGGGAATGATGGATAGGGTGCAGGCGGTGGCGGTGCTATGCTTGACAATATTGGTGACGGCCTCCTTCAAGCACATGCTAAGGACATTCTCGGCCAGCAGGGAGGTATCCGACAGGTAAGGGCTGCCCTGCACCGTCAATGTGATGCCGGCTGCCTGCAGCATCTGTTGTACGTGCTGCAGCTCGTCCTCCAGGCGTGCGCCGCGCATCTTGGTCACGAGCTCCCGCACCTCCTTGAGCGCCGTTCTCGCCGTCTGATGGACATCCTGCATTTCTTGCTTGGCCTGTGCAGGCTGCTTGGTGACCAGCTTGCTGGCCAGATCGCTCTTCAGTCCGATCAGTGACAGCTTCTGCCCTAGCGTATCATGGAGATCGCGCGCGATGCGCTGACGCTCCTCCAGCTTCACCAGCTCGGATATTTTCTTGTTCGCGTGCTCCAGTTGCCCCTCAAGCTGATCCTGCTTGTTGCGATTGTACGTATTGAATGGCAGCAGTATGATGACAATCAGGCAGATCAGAATAAAGGGGAATTGAGTAAACAGCAGATGATTTTTTGAGAAAAAGCCATAGTTGATGGTAGCGAAGGTGGTTACCAAATGTATGGAATACAAGGTGATAAAGCCGGCGCGGTTCTGCAGGTTACCGATAAAAAAAGCCGCAAAGATCGAGAAATATACGTAGCTGAATAACAGAGTCATCGTAATCGATATAATCAATTGGAGGCTGGTCCACAGGTAGACCTTCCAGCCGCGTGAGACGAAGGCGAGCACATAACAGGTGAAGAACAATAAGATCATGACAATGCCGGATACAACGGCATAAGGGGACGAGGAACGGAAAATAAAGTAGAAGGGCAATATACAAAACACAACCCATACATAAGCGCTCAATCCGGTGCTTTTATGAAAAATTTGATGCCACTTGTGCATGGCGGCCCTTCCTTTCCCAATGAAATACTAGCATGTTACAGTGTATCATAAAAAGCAAGCTGCGGCACCGCCCTCAGAAGAAGTCGATACCGCAGTCGCGTAAGTTTATATAGTCAGGAAGCCAGCTTGCCAGGGCGGCTGCTAAGCTGCATCGCACGTGCTTCCCTGAAGGTAACAAACCGATGCCCGGCTGCATCCCACAGCTTGAAGCGCAGTGACTTCAGACTGGTAAGCAGAGTAATCGTCGTGGCTTGCTGCAGTGGCACAGATGAGTCATGAGCGGCCTGCAGCTTGTAGTTAGGCACCTTGGGACTCAGATGGTGGACATGATGGAAGCCGATATTGCCGGTCAGCCATTGCAGCAAGGCAGGCAGTTTATAATAGGAGCTGCCCTCTACAGCCGCCTTCACGTAGCTCCACTCATCGTCATGGTCATAGTACGAGTCCTCGAACTGATGCTGTACATAGAACAGCCAGATGCCCAGAAGCCCGGATACATAGATAATGGGCCCTTGCACAAGCAGGAACGCTTGCCAGCCAATCGCCCATATCAGCAGTCCATACAGTACGGCGATGGCCACATTGGTAATATACGTGTTGATGCGCTCCCGTCGTTTGGCGCCCCGACGGTTAAATCGGTACTCGATTAGAAACAGGCTGATCGGCCCTAGACCGAACATAATGATCGGATTGCGATAGAGTCGGTAAGCAAGACGACGCCAGAAGGAAGCAGCAGCATATTCCTCTACGGTCAACACCCAAATATCGCCAATTCCGCGTTTGTCCAGGTTGCCGCTTGTTGCATGATGAACCGAATGGCTGTATTTCCATTGATGATAGGGGCATAGCGTCAGCACGCCTGCAATCGTGCCCACAACCTCATTGGCGAGCTTGCTCTTGAAGAAGGATTGGTGGCAACAATCATGAAAAATGATGAATAAGCGGATGACGAATCCGGCTGCAGGGATCGCAAACAGCAGGGTGAGCGCATACGAGACCGACAAACTGAAATAGGCGGCCGTCCAGAGCAGTACGAGCGGCAACAATGTATTGCACAATTGCCGGACACTTGCCCTGAGGTCGGTCGCCTCGAAGGGGGACATCTGTTTTCTAAGTTCCTTTTGCTTGGCAAGACTCATAGCTGGCAACTCCTCCTGGGTGGATAGACAAATTCATTATGTTATCCATTGTAACCGCATCAGGAGGGAGGGGGTAGTCATAAGTATCAGTGGCCATATATGACAAATGTCATGGTTCCTAGGAGGGGGGGGCGCCCTGCCACTCAACCCAGCCATGACGTCAGGCCGATCATCGTCAACGTTCCGATGATAAAGGCGATGGTAGCGGGAATCTCGTTGCCATCCCCGTGACTCTCCGGGATCAGCTCCTTGTAGACAACATACAGCATGGCCCCGCCTGCAAAGGCAAGTCCATAAGGAATGAGAAATTCGAGCCGGGTTGCGAACACATAACCGACTCCGCTGGCTATCCACTCTGTCGAGGAGATGAGCAAGGAGTATAGGAGCGCCTTGCGTCTTGAGGTGCCTTGGGTGATGAGGAAGAGCGCGACAAGAAACCCTTCGGGGATATTTTGCAGCCCGATAGCGACGGTAACTAGCATCCCAAGGTTAGTTTCGCCTGTGGCGAGGCTCACGCCTGTGGATAACCCTTCTGGCAGGTTATGCAGCACCATAGCCATGAGCAGCAGGGAGTAGGGGCGGTTGACCGTTGTCTTGTCAGTACCATGCCCAGGATCAGAATGAGGAACATATAGCTCCAGAAAGGTGAGCAGCAATGTGCCAAGCAGTATTCCTGCTGTCAGCACGTAGAAATTCGACAGGCGAAGAGCAGACGGAATTAGCCCATATGTAGAGGCGGCAACCATGATGCCGGCGGCGTAGGCCAGCAAAATATCTTTGCCCCGGTGAGATACATGTCGCAAAAGCAGGGCCGGAAGCGCCCCAAGGACAGTGCAGATCGATGCAGCGGCAGACAATTGAATATAATAGTACATCCCTAACCCCCCGGTCATTGGATTGAATATCCCATTATATTGTACAAGTCTGTATTTCATGCCGGGAACATAGAAAGCCCCCTCCTCGCGGCACAATGTCCGTTGCAAGGAGGGGGAGCTGCGGGGAGAAGCAGCCCATTATTTGAGAGGAAGCATCTGAGTCCATAGCTCCTGTGGTTCATAGCCAAGCCGCCAGATCGCAATCCCGGCAAGGCCATAGTCCCGGGCGAGCTTCATCCTGGCCTTCACAGTTTCAGCCGTCTCCGCCCACAGAACATATCGATAGCCTTCTTTGGTGTAGCTGTATTGGGTCTGGCCATAGTCGGGGTCATACTGGCTGGCGGCGCCTGTTGAACGGATGAGGGCTGGCAGCTCCTTCATGGTGACCGCACGGCTGGATAGCAGCTTTCCCTGACGGTCCAGCTTCCACTCCCGAACGTAGAAGGGAATGCCCAGCAGCAGCTTGTGGCGAGGCAAGCCATAGGAGAGGAATTCCTGAATCCCCTCCTCGGTCCATTGCAGACCGGATACCGAGCCCGGCGTGTCGCTGCCCGCCCAGTACTGATCGTAGGCCATCATCATGACATAATCGACCGCTGCGCCAAGCTTCTCCAGATCGTAGGCAGTCCGATGATTCCATGCCTTGCTGCCGCGCGGCAAATCAATCGAGACGAGCAGGCTCTTGGCCTTCGCCTTCGCGGACAGAGTGGCTACGAAGGCGGAGTAAGCCTCACGGTCAGCGCCAGACATCATCTCAAAGTCGATATTCACTCCCGAGACACCCAGCGCGGCAAGCCTGTTCACCAGCGAGTCGATAAAACGCGCCTGTGCGCCTGCATCCTGCAAAAAAGCGCTCGTAAGCTTCGCATCGAACTGATTGTGGACGAGCGGCATCACCTGCAGTCCCTGCGCCTTCAACTGCTGGACCAGACGGGCGTCCGAGCTGTCCTTCAGCGAGCCATCCGCTGCTGCCAGCTCAAACCAGCTTGGCGAGGAGATATCCAGGCCCTGTGTTCTGGCGAGCTGATCTGTGATGGTGGTGGCAGCGGAGGAGCCATGCCAGCCTGCAATCAGCAGTTGATGCTCATTGCTCCAGAGCCTCCTCCCATCAGCGTTGATGACGACTGCGCTAGAGAGGGCCGCAGCCTGCTTGAGCGCAGAAGCCTTGGAATGGTAATAGCCGACGGAGCTCCCATCCTGCTTGACCTGCAGATAGGGGACATTGGTCCAGTAGGCTCGTCCATCCTTGATAACCTGAGCATAGGCGAAGTTTTGGGCATAGATTACCGCGTTAGCCAGGCTGAAGAAGGAGCGCAGCTCACGTCCGCTCTGAAGCACGCGGTAGGGTGCGGAGGAGGAATGCACGATGCGTCCGCTCTTCGTATGGCGCACCGTGCTGTCTTTTCGCGCGTTGGAAGCAGCGATGGCGTCGTACAGGAAGCTGAATGCTTCGCCAGTCGGCTGGCCTTGCAGCCACAGCTCATAGGCAGGAGCACCCGTCCGCTGCATCTCCTTGTCGGCTGCGCTCAGATTGTCCCAAACCCAACGGTTAGCAGCTTTGTCCATGATGTGCGCATTCGTCCACTTGGCGGCTTCTTGCTTCGCTTCGCTGAGGGTAGCAAAGCCCCACTCGGGATAGGTTTTATCTCCCTGGTAGAGTTGATACGACGTATAATAGCTGTATACCCAGCCGGGCTGCTCCACATCCCGGATATGTACTTCCTTCATCGTGCGGGCTTGCGCCAGTGCTTCAGCATAGGTGCGATATGCCCATGCGGGCTTGCTAATCCCTTCCTGATAGACCACGTAGCGCGGGTAATTGTCCCATAGCCATTCCCGGCTGCCCACCCGTTCGACATGGCTGTACTCATAATAGACAGCGTAGGCGATTGCCTGGCTTCTGGTCGGGAATTCTTGCAATGGCTTATCATTCTGGTACACCCGGAATCCAGCCTGTTGCCCTGCGGCTTCGAGTCCTCCTAGATTCACCAGGCACTGCAGAGCCAGCGCCACTGATAATAGCAGCAGCGCGCGCGAGGATAATGCTCGTGTTGCCTTCATAGTCTGCCTCTCACTCTCCTTCCTTGCGCAGCAGGGATGAAGCTGCACAAGGTTAGACGCGGCCAGAGGTGATAGGTTGCCTGGAAAATAAAACCGGCCAAGCGTCTGGGACGCTTGGCCGGCTCCATTGGGGCCTGTCTTCAACCTCGTTCAAGGGCATCGTTCACCGTCTTCTCGCCCCGAGCTGCGTTGCTTGTTCGCAGGCGCACTCCCGGTACGCCTATGAGCAAGCGTCTTGCCTGGAACGAAGAGTTGGAAAAATCTGCTTCTGTCGGAGTTGGAAGACACCCCCCCCTTAATCGTCAGCAATCTCCGCGAAAAATTCCTCGTCATCAGCATCAAGCCGAATCTGCGAACGGAACACGCGAATATTGTATTGCTTGAGCATATACTGTTCAACCGCTTCGAGAATGTTGGACTCTACAAGATACTGACTGCGATCATTGACCCATACCTCAGCGGTGAAGCCGTGCTCATCATTAATGGATAGCTCGACCTCAACAGCGGAGAGCGGCACGTCCTTGCGTTCCGCCATATGGATGATGATGGCATTAATCAGCTCGTCCGTAAAGATGCGCATCATAATTAATACGGTCTCCGATTGTCATCGACGCGTTTGCGGTTATTGCGGAAGTAGGTGAAGATCGCGCGAATCGCTACGAACAGCAGGAAGATGGCGAGCAGATTGATCATCAGGCCAAGGATGTCGCCCATAAAGCCCATACCGCCGAACATGCTGCCAAACAGCATGCCAGCCAGACCGCCAATCATGAGCCCCTTCATCAAGCCGCCGCCGCTAAAAAATCCGCGGTTCGCTGTGGGGCCAGCAGTTGTGGAAGCAGGGGATTTGGCTGCTGTGGACGAGTCGCTCCGCTGCACATTCTGTGCAGGCTTGCTTGGCGTCTGTGTGAAGCCGGAGCGTCCCGACTTGCCGCCTCCACGCTTGGCATCTGCACTGTCCGGTACGCCAAAGGCCAGCAGCAGTGTGAATGCCATCATAAGCAGCATCAACTTCTTCATTTCTATTGTTCCTCCTAAAAAAAAATTATGATGGCAGCGCATCCGTCTACTGCGGGTGCAGCATGGCTCGGCTGCGTTGCCTTAACCCTACATTACGGCTAAGATAGAAGCAGGTTTCATTTTTTTGAAAAATAATAAGAACTTATATTTATAATTCAACTAATACAAGTTTTCTATTCCGGCGCACACGAAGTGCTGCTCAATAAGGATGACGGGGACGAAGAGGGATGCGACATGAACGATTATGCTGATGCCTATATTAACTATCTGGTAGAGTTTCATACAACAAGGGATTACTTTGAATGTCATGAGCTGCTGGAGGAGCATTGGAAGAAGCAGGGGAGAGATGACCCTCATGCGGCAGCATGGGTCGGATTGATCCAACTGGCGGTGGCGCAATATCACCATCGGCGAGGCAATGCTGCTGGCGCCCGCAAGCTGCTCCTGCAGGCGATCCCGCGGCTCCGCCCGGAAGGGACGAATCCGCTTGGGTTGCATGGGGAGAAGCTGGAGCGCATCGTGAGGGCTGTACTTGCAAGGCTGGAGGCGGAGGGCGACCATGCGCCGTATGTGGATATAGAGCTGCCCATTGCCAGCCCTGAGCTGGAGCGCCTGTGCAGACAGCGCGCCGCTGAGCTAGGTCTGGAATGGGGGCGACCCAGCCCGATGGACGACAGGCAGCTCATTGAGAGGCATAAGCTGCGCGATCGCAGTGATGTCATCCTGGCGCGGGCGGAGGCGGCAGCAAGACGCGGGGCCAAGAGGGTCTCGGACTAGGGCGTGTCTTCCAACCCGCTCAAGGGCATCGTTCACCGCCTTTTCGCCCCTTGCTGCGTTACGTTCTCTTGACGTACCCCGGTACGCCTGCGAGAACGTGCCTTGCCCGGAACGAAAATTCGGCGAAGTCTGCTCCCGTCGGAGGTTTGAAGACACACCCTAGAACATGAGCGGCTTGTTGCCGAGCGCCACATAGCCATCTGTCACCAGCTCCAGCTCTCCGGTCTCTGAATCAATAATGAGCCCGTGCACAGGAACGCCGGCAGGAAGCAGCGGATGGTTGCTAATGATGCGCACGCTGTTCTCGACGCTTTCCTTGAGGTTATTGAAGCCACGCAGCCAGCGCATCAGGTCGATGCCTGAGCTGCGGAGCGTATGCACCGTGTGCTCTGACACGCCGCGCTCCAGCATGCTGTCCACGATATGCTCGGGGTTGATGCCGGTCATGCCGCAATCCCGATGGCCGATGATCAGCACCTCGTCAGCCTGCAGCTCATAGATGGCAATCAGCACGCTGCGCGCGATGTTGCCAAATGGTTGAGTGACGATGCCGCCGGCATTTTTTATCATCTTGGCATCGCCATTGCGCAGATTCAGTGCCTTGGGCAGCAGCTCGGTCAGCCGTGTGTCCATGCAGGTTACGATCACCATACGCTTGTCGGGATACCGGGTCGTGCGGTAGGGCTCGTAGCTGTGCTCGCAGACAAACTGCCGGTTGAAGGCGAATATTGAATCCAAATTGTTCATCGTTTTGGCTTCCTTTCGGTGAATAAAGTGACTCGTTCTAAGGAAGCTCACAGCCGGCTGAGCGTGGAATAAGCCGCAGGTGATTCGTGTAGATCTGCTGGTCACTCTTCAAGGAGAATTGCTCTTTAACCGTGTCATAGTCGATCTTGAGCACCGGTTCGAAGAAAACCTCGTGGCGAGGCTCGAACAGGAACGGCAGCTCGCCCTCGCCCTCCCGATCATCCGGCCCTGGTTCGCTTACTAGCTGCAGCGCCGGGACGCCGCTAACGACACATCCGCAGCCTTCGGTATCATACAGAAGCTTGAGCTGTGCCGAGCCGTTCTCCAGCTTTGGGAGCAGCTTGTCCTTCGCTGCCTGGCTAAATATAATTTTCATGATCTTATAATCCCCTTACGCATGAGAATAAATTTGATTATACGTGCTGCAAAAAGTATGATCAAGTGGTAAGGAACAATTCTCCAATTTCCAAAACAAGAAAGGCGGGATGGCTGTGACTGCAGTAGATAAGAAGACACTGGACAGATTTCGCGAGCTAGACCAGACCATTAAAAGCTACCATGAAGCGCTGGGCGTCCTATACTGGGACATTCGCACAGGTGCGCCGCGCAAGGGAATCGCTACCCGGTCGGAAGCGATCGGCGTGCTATCGGCCGAGGCGTTCCGCCTGACCACCTCTGATGAGATGGGCGAGCTGCTGGAGCGACTGAGCGAGCCACAGGTGCTCGCTTCGCTAGATGAGGTGCAAGCCAAGCTTGTCCGAGAGAACAAGCTGCAATATGACAAGAGCAACAAAATCCCGCCCAAGCTCAATCAGGAGTTCGTTATTTTGACATCGCAGGCGGAGAGCTACTGGGAGGAGGCGAAGGAGAAGGATGATTACGCAGGCTTCCAGCCCTACCTGGATAAAATTATCGACCTGACCAATCAGATGATTGATCTGCGCGGCGCAGGGGCGAGCCGATATGATACACTGCTTGATGATTACGAGCCGGGATTGACGACGGCGCAATTAGACCAGGTGTTCGGAGAGCTCCGCAGCAAGCTGGTGCCGCTGGCTGCGTCCATTGCCGCTTCCTCGCATCAGCCGGATACCTCATTCCTGAGGCAAACGTATAGCAAGGCGGCGCAAAAGGATTTCAGTCTCTACATATTAAGGCAGATGGGCTATGACTTTGACGCGGGCAGGCTGGATGAGAGTGTGCATCCCTTCGCTACTGGCCTGAATCCCGGCGATGTGCGCATCACGACCCGTTATCTGGAGGAGGATGTGACGAGCGCCCTGTTCGGCACGATCCATGAGGGGGGGCATGCGCTGTATGAACAAAACATTGGCAAGGAGCTGATCGGCACCTCACTGTCGGAGGGCACCTCCATGGGCATTCATGAGTCGCAGTCTCGCTTCTGGGAAAATATGATCGGCCGCAGCCGTCCATTCTGGGAACGGTACATGGGCGAGCTGCAGCAGCGGTTCCCTGGGCAGCTTGATGTGCCCGTCGAGCAGTTCTATCGTGGAATCAACGTGGTGTCGCCCTCGCTCATTCGCATCGAGGCGGATGAGCTGACCTATAATCTTCATATTATCATTCGCTATGAGATCGAGAAGATGATCTTTAACGAAGG
>Ga0160502_100354_pt1 | contig 37022 bp, 30 predicted proteins | sample DIDnMG_14_FD_108237 | JGI IMG/M metagenome (GOLD analysis project Ga0160502, IMG submission 108237) | Enriched soil microbial communities from UW Madison campus, WI, USA - DID2933_E24_Xylan MG | ecosystem: Environmental > Terrestrial > Soil > Unclassified | place: USA: Madison, Wisconsin... | reverse complement strand
AAAGTATTATAGATGAAGTAACGCCATTAGATGATTTACTAAAAAAATACCAGCCTCAAACACCAAAAGAGGACGAATACTTTTTGAAAGAATTCGTTTTATGGGGATTGGTTGAATATAAAAAATTGAGCAAAGATCGTTTTGCAAAAGGAAATCAGTTTAGAGATATTTACGGAAGCTATATCAGTAAATTCTAAAAAAGAATACAGATAAAACTTAATCTGGTCTAGCTGGTTTTTTAAAACCGGCTGGGCTTTTTTATTTTACAATATTTACTTTTACAATCCAAAAATAAATTTATGTTATTCCTCATATTAAGTATTCTTTGCAGTGTTATTGTGGGTGTTATATTCAAAATTTCTAGAAAATATAATGCTAATCCGTCACAGATTATTTCGTTCAATTACATCGCTGCAATAACGCTTTGTTATTTTACTTTTACGCCAGATCTAAATGCATTAGATAATAATGCGCCATTAGAAATTTACACTTCTGTTGGAATTTTGCTTCCAATATTATTTCTGTTTCTAGCACTTTCGATAAAATATATGGGAATTGCAAAAACAGATGCTGCACAAAGATTGTCCTTATTTATTCCAATTTTAGCGGCTTGGCTGTTATTTAATGAAGGATTTAATACTTATAAAATCATTGGAGTTTTGATCGGTTTTGCGGCGCTTTTATTCATTTTAAAAAAGCCATCTGCTAATACCGAAAATAAATGGATTTATCCCGCAATTGTGCTTTTTGGCTTTGGACTTGTTGATATTCTTTTCAAGAAAATTGCCTTATACACTGTAGTTCCTTATACAACTTCTTTGTTCTTTGTTTTTCTAATCGCTTTTGTTATTTCAATATTTATTGTCTTGTATAAAGTATTGGTATCAAAAGAAAAGTTAGAAGCGAAAAACATTCCATTTGGAGTATTGGTTGGGATCTTCAACTTTGGGAACATTTTGTTTTATCTAAAAGCCCATAAAGCATTTGCAGAAAATCCATCAACTGTTTTTGCGGGAATGAATATGGGAGTTATTGTTTTGGGGACAATTGTTGGAGCTTATTTCTTCAAAGAAAAACTTTCTAAAATCAATGTTTTAGGATTGTTTTTAGCTTTAATTGCAATTGTTTTCATCGTTTTATCGCAATTACAATAATTTTTTTTAAACACTAATCCTTTAGTTTTCAATCGATTTAGTCATTGTTTTAAAATTAATTAAAATAAACTCGACTAATTCTATAGAATTTATAAATATATTTTTGTAGCTTTGTCTCAACAATGAAAAACTATAGCCGAAATATTATGACGTCTTTCCCATGCAGCTTTGCGATGTGCTGTATGATGAAACACGTTTTGAAATGGCGTTAATAGAGAAAGTACTTGTTAGTTATTTTTTTTTTAGCCTTTCATTGCACCATGAAAGGCTTTTTTTTGAATCGTTAAAAAATCTAGATATGAGAACCAATAGAAATATGAAAATTTTGATGCGACGCTGTCTAATAAAGATTCCGTGTTGTATCAGTTTTACGAGATAAAAGCAGATGACTTTTATCAAAAAAAAGATTTTCAATAGATATAAAAAGATAACCCAAACCTAAAAACTATATATTATGAGTTCAGAAATTATAAAACATAATCCGTTTCAATCCATGATTGATCGCTTTAATATCGCTGCAGATATTTTAAAATTAGATGATTCTCTTCGTCAAAAACTACAGCGCCCTGAAAAACAAATCACAGTTAATTTTTCTATTACTTTAGACAATGGAAACGTTCAAAACTTTGAAGGATACCGCGTAATTCACAATACGGCTTTAGGACCTTCAAAAGGTGGAATTCGTTATGATACCGCTGTAAATTTGGACGAAGTAAAAGCACTTGCCGCCTGGATGACCTGGAAATCTGCTGTAACTGGAATTCCCTTTGGTGGAGCAAAAGGCGGCATTATTTGCGATCCGAGAAACCATTCTAAAACTGAATTAGAAAAAATTACAAGAGCATACACAAAAGCTTTGGCTGATATTTTTGGACCAGAAAAAGATGTTCCAGCTCCAGATATGGGAACAGGTCCAGACGAAATGGGTTGGCTGATGGATGAATTTTCATTATTACACGGAAGGCCAATTCATGCTGTAGTAACGGGAAAACATCTTCACTCGGGCGGATCTTTAGGTAGAGTAGAAGCAACAGGAAGAGGAGTAAGTATTATCAGTCTTTTGGCACTTGAAAAATTAAAAATTAGACCTGCAAGAGCTACGGCAGCAATTCAAGGTTTTGGAAATGTTGGATTGCATTCTGCTTTGTTTTTATATGAAAAAGGAGTAAAAATTGTTGCAGTAAGCGATGTTTCAGAAGCATTTTACAATCCGAATGGAATTAATATTCCAGAGTTGATTTTGTATTATAATTTGAATAACAAGACGATAAAAGGTTATCCAAATTCGGTTGCAATTAAACATGAAGATTTATTGCTTTTGGAAGTTGATGTTTTGATTCCGGCAGCAAAAGAAGATGTTATCACGCAGAAAAATGCTGGAGATATTCAAGCCAGAATTATCGTTGAGGGCGCAAATGGTCCAGTTGCTTCAGATGCAGATCAAATTTTACATGATAAAAATATATTAGTTGTTCCTGATATTTTAGCCAATGCGGGCGGTGTTACCGTTTCTTATTTCGAATGGCTTCAGAATTCGCTTTTAGAATCTTGGAGAATTCACCAGATCAATAAACGTCTGGAAGATATTTTAGAGAAAGGTTTTGATACTGTTTTTAGAGTTGCAGTAAAACACAATGTAACGCCTCGTATTGCTGCTTATATTATTGCTTTGAAAAAAGTAGCCGAAACACAATCGGTTAAAGAAGTGGCGCTGGAAGCTCCTCAATATAAACAGAATTAAAATCAGGTTTATTTTCGTAAAAGATCATTTTCGTTGATTACGTTTTTTATCTCTCCTCAAAAAACGTAATTAATGGAAGTGTCTTTTTTCGTTTGAACTATTGAACAAATTTTTAGAATCGAAAAGTATCATACAAATGAAAAATATCAATTTTCTAGCATTTGCCATGCCTGCCTTTTTTCTTTTTTTATTTTTAGAATATAAGCTTGCTCAACGCAGAAAAAGGCCTGAAATTTTTAATTATGAAAGTTCTGTTTCCAATATCTCCATCGGAATTGCAGAGCGTTTGATTAACTTATTTGTCGCAGCAAGTTTTTACCAATTGTATTATTTGATTTATGACGATTATAGAATATTTGAGATTCCAAGTAATGCTTTAGTTTGGTTTGCATTAATTCTTGCAACCGATTTTGTCTGGTATTGGTATCACCGATTAGGTCATGAAGTTAATTTTTTCTGGGCAGCGCATATTGTGCATCATCATAGTGAAGAATTTAATTTCACGGCTGCAGCTAGAATTACTACTTTTCAGGCGATTATTCGAACAGGGTTTTGGTGTGTTTTGCCTTTAATTGGTTTTCATCCAACGATGGTTATTACGATGTTGATTGTTCATGGCGCTTATTCTTTTTTTACGCATACACAACTTATTGGTAAAATAAAATGGCTAGAATATGTATTTGTAACGCCTTCTGTTCATGGTGTTCATCATGCTTCTGACGAAAAATATCTGGACAAAAATTATGGCGATATGTTTACGTTTTGGGATCGTCTTTTTGGAACTTTCCAAACCGAAGAAGAAAAACCAAAATACGGTTTAACGCATCCGTTAAAAAGCTACAGTTTCTTATGGCAACATTTTCATTATTATTTCGAAATATACGAATTATGGAAACGTTCCATCGGATTCAAAGCGAGATGGAAAGCTGTTTTTGGAAGTCCAGCGCACATGGATCAGGACATTCGTCCGATTCTTGAAAAGCGTTTTCTTCAGGACAAAAGCAATCCGCATCAACGACTTCGTTTTAGAAATTATCTATATATACAATTGGGAATCTGTACTTTGATTCTAACTGTCTTCACTTATTATTTCGATTACTTACAAACCTACGACAAGATATTTGTGCTTTCGTTGGTGATTCTAACTTTAATCAATTGTGGAGCTTTATTAGAACAACGAAAATGGATGTATTATCTGGAATACACTCGTATTGCTATGATTTCAACTTACTTTTTGTATGAAGAAGATTTATTGGGGTTTTTCTTTGTTCCAATTGCGATTATGATTTTTGTGGAGCAATTGTTTTCATTGAGCAAAATTTATCAGAATACTATTTTGCAGTTGGAGGCGACTGAATAAAAGATAGATAGCCACGAATTCACGAATTTTTATTTAAAATGATACGTAAAATTTGTGCGCGATAATTATGCGAATAGATATTAAAAAAAATAATTCGTGAATTCGTGGCTAAAAAAAACTTAGAATCTTAGATCGTCTTAATCTCCATAATTTTCTGCTCAAAAGTATCTTTAAAATCAGATTTGCTTTTAATTCTGGTTTTGTACGTATAAATTGTAGCTACAGAAAGTTCAAGGAATTCCGCCATTTGATTGCTGTCTTGGATTCCTAATCTGTACAATGCAAAAATGCGTAATTCGGTATTTAAAAGCTCGCCTTTTTTCATAATGCATTTATGATCGTTTGGAAATAATTTATTGAAATCTGTTACAAAAGTTGGAAACAATTTCAGGAAGATTTCATCAAATTGATGGAATAGATTTTCTCGTTCTTCCTTTACGTTATAACGTTTCAAACTTGCAATAACTTCATCTGTTTTTTTGGTGATGATTTTATGCAACGTACTTTTCTGTATATGATCTATTTTATTAATGAAAGCCGAAGTTGCTTTAATAAAATACGTGATATATTCTTCTTTAATTGCATTGGCTTCGCTCAAACTCACATTCATTTCTTGCAATTGCAAATACGAATCCGCCATGATTTTTCGGGCTTTATTTTTCTCCTTTAATTGTTTGAAAATGATGCCGAGAAAAACAAAAATGATAACGGTTAGAATCGTCAAAAGAATAATAATCTTTTCGAGTTTATCATTTTTATCTTTTACATTATTCAGTTGCGCTTTTTCTATAATAGGAAGAATCGACGAAATCTCAATTTTTCGGTGTCTGGCATTATAAAAAGTTGCATCATCCATTGCAATATTGATATATTCGTTGGCTTTATCCAAATAACCCATTTTAAAGAGTTCATTGGCTAAATTTCGCAATGCTACAGTTTCTTTTGTAGCATTTTTTACATCAGCAATTGCTGCAAGAGCCAGATATTGAATCGCTTTTTTGGTATAACCGCGTTCTGAATAAATATAACCAAGACTAGAAGTTGCAATTCCGTAATAATCAGGCGGAAGATTGTAATTGTTGATCCAATAACTAAAAGCAAATTCGGCACCGCGCCAGTCTTGTTGTTTTAAACGTTTTAAACTTTCTGCTGCCCAATATTCATTCGTATTGGTTCCAATTAATTCTAAAGCCTTTTTTAAAAAGTGATTTCCCTGCTGTACATAATGGATATTAAAACGCTGATCACGATTGTAATCGGCTAAATCATAGTAAGCGCGGGCTTTGATATTATAGTATTCAAATTTGTTTCTCAGATCCAGTTTCGTATCATCAATAACATTTAAAGTGTCAATTGCTTCTTTAAAAAGTCCAGAAGACAATAAAACAAAACCTTCTTTAATTCGGCTTTTGGATAAGAATTTAGGATCTTTTAAAATCTTGGCTTTGATTTTAGATTGTTCCAAATAATAATAAGCAGAATCATATTTAAAAGATTTGTATTCGTCAAATAACGACATATAGCAATTGTACAACTCTTCATTGTTCTGGCTGAGTGTAAACTTGGATACGTTTTTCTTTAAAGATTCAATTTTTCGATATTTCTGTTTCAGGTAAATATCTTTTTTCAAGAGAACCTGATCTAATTCTTCCAGATACGGATTTGTCTCTTTCGCAGTAAGAGAAAAACCTATGATGAAGAAAAGCAGCATCAATATTCTTCGCATGATTGGTTTTGGTTTAAGGTAAGGTTTTGATATAGTTAGTTAATTCGTTTTAAAATTAAGATAAGTTTGAGATTAATTAAAATCTGACCTTAGAGATTTTGTAAATAGTTTAATAACATCGCTTTAAAAGATGGTTTTTGAAGGGGAAATGAGCGGTAAATGTTAAAAACAGTCAATTTATTTGCAATTATACAATAAAAAGAGGTTATATATATGCATGCCAAAAAAAATATACCGAATTTTTTACATATTGTCATTTTTACCATTAAAAAACTGTCGTTTTTGATCTAAACAACATCTTGATTTTTTAATTATAAAAATAAATATAAAATACTGATTATTAGGTATTTGTGTTTTTAAAGTATTGAATTTAATCTTGATTTTTCTCTGATATTTTTTTTAGGATTTATTTAACGTCTAGTTTCGCTGTATCCTTTTGAAGGGGATAACAAACTAACGAAAACCAAAAATTTATGAAATGTAAAAGTCTTTATTGGCTAGCTTTTATGATGTGTTTTTTTGCTATTGGATGCGACAACACAGATGACGGAAGCTACGTGGAACCGATTACCCTTTATGAAAAAGTAAATGGAAATTGGGGATTAACAAATCTGAAAATGGTTGATGAAGTTGCGAAAGCAAATAAGATCGAACCAAATGAAGAAAACTTGAGTACTTATTTTAACTACGAAGATTTCAAAATTAAATTTAACGTAGATGAAAAGAACAAACCAACAAGTTATGAAGTAACTGGAGATGTCCCTCCATTATTTGCTCCTAAAGGATATTGGGCGCTTAGCTCAGATTTTCAGCCAACCAATGGCGTTGCAACAAAAATCTATTTGTATAGCGATGCGCAAAAAACGCAAAAAACAGATGAACTGAGATTGACTTCAGTTCCAGGTAAAACCAAAGAAATGCAGATTCAATTAGTGCATTCTTCTGGCGGAGTAGATTTTGTGTCTTATGTATTTAAATTAAATGCTATTAATTAAAAAGTAATATGGAAAAGTTTATATATACAATTTTACTTGCCTTGTTGATGGCTCCTAATTTTATTCAGGCGCAAGAAGCTGCAGGAGCCGTTGGGCCAATGTCATCATATCCTGTTGTTTACAAGTATGACGAACAAGTTACATGGTATTTTGATATGTCGGCATCTACATTTGCCGAAACAGAAGATTTATACATCTGGATTTGGTCTCCATCTGAACCAGATGCAGGAAACTGGGAAAACTCTTCTGACTTTGCGAAATTAAAGTATGAAGGAAATAAAATCTGGAGTTTTACTTTAACTCCAACAGTTTATTTTTCTAAAACTCCAGATGAAATCGCTGCAAGTGCAGGATTCTGGTTTCGCTTAAAAAATAAAAATGGATCTAAACAAAGTGATGTGGCAAATATGCCTTATACTGATTTTTCATCTTTTTATACTTCAGATGAATTATTTAGACCATATCCAACAAAACCTTTAATTGATAAGCCTATAAGTATTTTGTTTAATGCAAATCTTAACCCCGCATTTGCTGGTACTCCAAGTGTACATATGCATGCTGGTTTAAATGACTGGGCTATTCAACAAATGTATGAAGCCGCAAAACCAGAAATTGCCGAAAAAACAAAATTGAAAGACTTAGGAAATGGTTTTTATAGAATGGATTTTATTCCTAAAGAATACTTCAATGCCCCAGATGACTTTGTTATGGAAAAAATAAATTTTCTGATGGTAGCAGAGAATTGGACAGCAAATTCTGGTGATCAGGTTATTTACGCAGGAGAGTTTATTCCGCCACCGCCACCAAGTTTTGCTTTCTTTCCAGCGCAAATCAGTCAAAGAGATTTTCTTGGAATGTCTAGAAAAAACAACGAAGCAGGTGTAAACAAATTAATCTACACAATTACAGCGGGTACAAAAACAATTTCTGGTGAGTTTACTGGAGGAACTGCAGAAATTAAAGGTTTTGTCAACTTAGTTTCAGAACTTAAGGATTCTCCAGTTTTAAGCGAAATCCATGTTTTGGTTAAAGATAACAAAGACAAAACGATTTCGGATACAACGATTCCGCTTAAGACTTTAGACAAATAACTCACCAAATTAAACACCAATTCTAATGAATAGTAAAAATACAAAAAGCGTCCTGCATCAAATGTGGACTGCTAAATCGGCGGTATTGATGATATTTATGCTTTTTCTTTCTGCTGGTTTATTCGCGCAGACGAAAAAGATATCAGGAACCGTTTATGACAATACAGGTAATGTATTGCCAGGAGCTTCTATCATTGAAGTAGGAACTAAAAACGGAACTACAACAGATTTTGATGGTAAATTCAGTCTGCAGGTAGCCGTAGGAAGTGCAATTGAAGTTTCGTTTATCGGATCAACAACACAGAAGGTTCAGATTACTGCAAATACTTCTAATTATGACGTTCGTCTGCAAAATGATGGTTATGCATTGGCAGAAGTGCAAGTAGTTTCTGTAGGTTACGGAAAAGTGAAAAAATCAGATTTGACTGGAGCAATTTCTACAGTTGGAGCAGATGATTTAGTAAAAGGAACCATTTCTTCAACAGAACAAGTTTTACAAGGAAAAGTAGCGGGATTGAATATTATTCGTCCTTCTGGAGATCCAGCTGCGGGTTCTACAATTCGTCTTCGTGGAGGAACTTCATTAACAGCTAGTAACAGTCCGTTAATTGTTGTGGATGGAATTGCGGGTGTTGATATAAACGTGGTTCAGCCATCAGATATTAAATCGGTTGACGTTCTTAAAGATGCTTCTGCAACTGCAATTTATGGTTCTCGTGGAGCAAACGGGGTAATCATGATTACAACAAAATCTGGAACAAAAGGAGTTTCTGTTGTTTACAACGGACAGACTAGTGTTGGTTATGTGAATGATAATTTGGATCTTCTTTCAGCAAATCAATGGAGAGGTTATGTACGTCAGAACGGACTTGCAGATGCTGTAGATTATGGTGCAAATACAAATTGGCAAAAAGCAATTGAGCAGACAGCAATTTCGCAATCGCATACTTTAAGCATTAATTCTGGTAAAGCAGACAGCGGGTTCAGAACTTCACTTTCTTACTTAAACAATGAAGGAGTTATCAAAAGATCTGGTTTGGAAAGATTAAGCGGAAACGTTAGTGCTTACCAATATCTTGGAGATAATAAAGACGTAAAATTTGATACGGGATTATTTGCTAACATTGACAAATGGCATCCAATTGATTATAGAATTTTTGAAAGAGCTTACAACTTAAATCCAACAATTCCGGTTTACGATTCAGAAGGAAATTTCACTTCAGTAGCAGGAAATATTTACCAAAATCCAGTTGAGATTTTAACAAACAGAACTTTCGATAATGAAAGACACAGACTTTTAGGTTATTTTAAAACAGATGTAAAATTCCTAAATGACTTTACTGCAACAGCAAATATTTCGTTAGAACATAATGCTGTAAAAGCAGGAACATACAAACCGTCTTATGCTGTTATGGAAGGGCAAACAGAAGGAGGTTTTGCACAAAGAACTTATGGAGAATACACAAATGCTCAAGGTGAACTTTATGTAAATTACAGTAAAACAATCGACAAGCATAACATTAGTGCTTTAGCTGGATATTCTTATCTTGAAAATATCTACCAAGGTTTTGGAGCACAAAGAGGTGGTTTCGTAACAGATGCTTTTGGTTATAATAATTTAGGAGCAGGTTACAACTATCGTTTAGGTGACGTTTACTCATACAAAGGGAAATCAAATTTAGTTTCTTTTTATGCTCGTGCTAACTACAGCTACGATGGTAAATATTTATTGACTGCGACTGTAAGACGTGACGGATCAAGCCGTTTTGGAGAAAACAATAAATGGGGAACTTTCCCATCTGCTTCTGCGGCTTGGAGAGTTTCTAATGAAGAGTTTATGAGTTCTACAAAAGGTTGGTTAGACAACTTAAAAGTTAGAGTTGGTTACGGAGTTACAGGAAATCAAGATGGAATTGGTGAGTATAAATCGCTTTCAATCTTAGGAGTTGGAAATGACAGCTACTATGATCCTATTACTAAAACTTGGAGTTTGGCTTATTCTCCAAAACAAAACCCAAATCCTGATTTGAAATGGGAATCTACAGAGCAAATTAACATTGGTTTCGATTTTGGTCTTTTCAACAGAATTACAGGATCTTTTGAATATTATTCTAAAAAAACAAAAGATTTATTATACACTTATGAAGTGCCTCAACCTCCATATTTAGTGGGAACAATGTTGGCTAACGTTGGTGAAATGTCAAACAAAGGAGTTGAATTGACTTTGAATGCAGATATTATTAAAGGCGACAAATTCAACTGGAATGCTAATTTGACTCTTGGACATAACGTTCAGAAAATTGAAAAACTTTCGAATCCAACTTATAAAACAGATGTGATCTACAGCGGATCTTTACACGGTTTAGCAGGTATGTCTGGACAATATTCTCAAATTATTGCTGAAGGATATCCAGTTGGAACTTTCTGGGGATTCAAAAATGCTGGTTTAGATGCTGATGGAAAAATCCAATATTATAATGCAGCAAATGAAGTGGTAGCAGAAAGTGCTTTGGTTGACGCAGATAAAAGAGATTTAGGAAATATTCAGCCTGATTTGACTTTAGGTATTGGAATGAATTTTACTTACGGAAATTTTGATCTTGGAGTTTCAGGATACGGAATGTTTGGACAAAAAGCTTTAAATGCTACAAACATGATGTTAAACGATCCAAACAGATTACCAGCTTTTAATGTGCCAGATTCTTTCTTAAGCAGTGGTATTACTTCTGCTCCTAAGTATTCTGATTACTGGATTGAAGACGCTTCTTTCTTCAGACTTCAAACATTATCTCTTGGTTACACTTTGCCATTGAAATACAAAAAATCTAAAGTTAGAATGTTTGTAATGGGAGAAAACTTATTTGTAATTACAGGTTACAAAGGTGTAGATCCTGAGATTGGCTTAAATGCTCAAGACGGAATTAATCAAACTGGAGTAATGGATCAAACTGGATTGGCTGCTCCTGGAATTGATAGATACAACAATTATCCTCGACCAACTACAATTTCTGTTGGACTAAATTTTACGCTGAATAACTAAGCGAATTGATAACCATAAAATATTAAAAATGAAAATCAAAATAACAGCAGCGATACTTTTAAGCATGCTTTTTACGGTATCATGTACTGATTTGGACGAACAGTTGTATGATCAGGTAGAAGATGGAAATTTCGGAAATACAACTAAAGAAATTGATGCGCTGGTAGGTGGAGGTTATTCTTCATTAAGAGGATTCTCCGATGCAATTTCAAATAACTTTCCAACTTGTGAGTATGTTTTCTTTTTAAATGAAGTAGTTTCAGATGAAGCAACAATTCCAACGAGAGGGACAAACTGGTATGATGGCGGGCAATATCAAGATGCTCAAAAACACACTTGGAAAGCAGATAATAGAATGATTCTTTCAGCTTGGCGTTACAATTATACTGGAATTGCTAAGATCAACGCAATCATTTATCAAATCAACAAATCGTCTTTGACTGAAAAAGCAAAAGAACCAATTTTTGCAGAATTAAAAGCGCTTAGAGCATATTACTATTACAATCTTTTAGATTTATTTGGAAATGTGCCAATCGTAACCAATTTTGAAGACACTGATCTTCCAACAAATTCGACAAGAAAACAAGTTTATGATTTTGTTGAAAAAGAATTGACAGATGCGATTCCATATTTAAATCCAAATGTGGTGTATTCTAAATTAACTAGAAATGTTGCCTACTCAATTCTAGCAAGATTATATCTTAATTCAGAAGCTTTTATTGGCGTAGCGCGTTGGCAGGATTGTATCGATACGTGTCAAAAAATTACTGGATACAGTTTAACTCCAGATTTCTTTGCCAATTTCGTAACAGAAAATCAAGGTTCTAGCGAAATCATTTTTGCAATTCCTTACGATTCAAAAGCAGGAACAGTTGGAAATTACATGAACTCAATGTCCTGCCACTACAATCAAAAATTAGCAATTTCTCCAGTAGGAAACTATCCATGGAGTGCTAACGGAATGTGTGCACAGCCAGGAGTATATTCATCTTTTGCAGATACAGACAAAAGAAAAAAATGTATGCTTGAAGGTGATCAGATCAATCTTGCAACGGGTTCTGTAATTATGATGGATAATGGAGAACCGTTAACTTATACAGAGAACCTGACAAGTTTAGAAGATGCAAAAGAGAATGAAGGTGTACGTTTAGCAAAATATGAAATGAAAGCTGGAGAACAATGGGAACGCGATCATGATTTCGTTTTAATTCGTTATTCAGAAATCTTAATGATGCAAGCAGAATGTTTCGTTCGTTTAGGTTCGCCAGATTTAGCAAAACCGTTTTTACAACAAGTAACTGCGCGCGCTGGAGAAGAAATGCCAACAACAATTGATCTTGCATTTATTGATCAAGAATTGTTAAAAGAATTCACATTCGAAGGAAGAAGAAGAACAGATAACATTCGTTTTGGAACATTCTTCGAACCATGGTGGTCAAAAGGTACAACGGAAAAATACAGAGCAATTTTTCCAATCCCAAGTACAGTTTTAACTACAAATAAAAACCTGAAACAAAATCCTGGGTATTAGGTTAATTAATGTCAGTCTTCCATGTTGGTTAGTCGTGGAAGGCTGACATGTTTTTAATTTTTTTAGTAACAGATTCTAAAGATTAGAAACTGAATTAGAGGATTAAAAAAAGACTTTGTTTCACGCAGATTCTGCAGATTAAAGCAGATTTGATTTTAAATGTAAAAAAAATAATCTGCGCATATCTGCTTAAATCTTTTTAAATCTGCGTGAAATAAATTAATCACAATAAAATCCTTTTTAATCTTTTAATCTGTGGCAAAATATAAAAATAACAAACAGTACATCAATATGAAGAGATATATCACATCGTTGTTTTTTGGTTTAATGAGCATTGTGATGGTTGCTGGTTGCAGCAGCGATGACAAAGGTTCAGATAAACCGGTAGAACCAGAAAAAACAGAACCTGTTGCGATTGAGAAAACCAACAGCACCAAGATTTATATGCATTACATGCCGTGGTTTGAAACTAACGAAAGTAGTGCAGATAAAAAATGGGGATATCACTGGACAATGGCAAATAAAAATCCGAATAACGTAGGAGCAAACGGCCGAAGAGAAATCGCATCTTATTATTATCCGCTGATTGGACCTTATCACTCAGGCGATAAAAATGTGATTGAAAATCATTTATTGTTGATGAAATATTCAGGAATTGATGGAATTCTAATCGATTGGTACGGAACTTACGATGTAAACGATTATAGAATGGTCAAAGAAAATACAGATCAGTTAATTGAAATGCTGGACAAAGTAGGTTTAGAATATGCTATTGTTTATGAAGATCGATTTTTAACGAATGTTGTCAATGCAGGAAAAGCAATTTCGGTAACCGGCGCAGCAAAAACAGATTTGGCTTATGTAGAAAAGAATTATTTTTCTGATGCTAATTACATCAAAATTAATGGCAAACCGCTGTTAATGAATTTTGGACCAATCGTTTTGCAGACTCCCGCAGAATGGACAAATGTGTTTAATACTTTAACCACAAAACCAACTTTCCTGACACTTTGGGATCATTCTTCAATGGCAGGAGAAAATGCTTCTGGCGAATATGCTTGGGTATACAAAGACAATAGCTATCTGACTAATTTCTATACTAATACAAAACCAAAATTGGGCGTAGCTATGGGAAGCGCTTATCCTGGTTTTAAAGATTTTTATGCCGAAGGCGGAGGAGGTGCAGCTATTGGATGGACAATCGAACACAATAACGGAGCGACATTGGATGAAACTCTTGCTTTGGCTAAAAATGCCAATGTCAATTACCTGCAGCTGATTACGTGGAATGATTTCGGAGAAGGAACAATGATAGAACCAACGGTTGAATTTGGTTATTCTTTTGTCGAAAAAATAAAAACTTTCGCTGGAGTAAAAAATACTGAAAGTGTATTTCCAGATATCAGCAAATTGTATGATTTACGTGTACAGAAAAAAGGAAATGCAGAAGCCCAGAAGAAACTCGATCAGGCGTTTAATTATTTTGTTTCAATGCAGCCTGCAAAAGCAAAACAAATACTGAGCGAAATTAAATAGAGCTGTAATTAATACAATTTAAATAATGAAAAACAGAAAATATAGATACTGTCTAATCGCTTTTGCATCGATGCTGATGATGGCTTGCAGTACTAAAACAACATATAAAATCAGTTCTCCAGAAAAAATCTCTGAATTAACTTTTGAATTAACGCCTTCAGGACAGCCTCAATACAGTTTTTCTTCTAATGGAAAATCGGTTATCGAACCTTCGCTTATGGGATTTGAATTTCAAGGTTTAGCTAAAATGACTGATGGTCTTGAAGTCGTTTCTACAGAAGAAAAATCGGCAGATGAAACTTGGGAACAACCCTGGGGCGAATTCAAAAAAGTAAGAGATCATCATAATGAACTGATTGTTCACTTAAAAGAAACAAAAGGCGAGGAGCGTTTGGTTGATATTATTTTTAGAGTTTTTGACGATGGAGTAGGATTTCGTTATGAATTCCCGAAACAGCCTCATTTAGGAAAAGTCAAAATTTCTAATGAAATAACGCAATTTACTTTTAAAGACAATAACGAAGTTTGGTGGATTCCAGTTCATCGTGAAAATAGTTATTACGAAAGTGAATATCGCAAAACATTAATGAGTAAAACGGACACCATTAATACACCTGCGACTTTTGAAACTAAGGATAAATTGTACGTAGCGATTCACGAAGCCAACTTAACAGATTTTGCTTCAATGACGCTTTTGAAAACGACAGACAAACAATATAAAAGTGATTTAGTACCTTGGGCTGATGGTGTAAAAGTATATGCTGAGACGCCTTTTAAAACACCTTGGAGAACTATTGTTGTAGGTAAGAATCCTGGAGAAGTAGCAACTTCAACCATTATGCTAAATTTAAATGAACCTTCAAAAATTGAAGATTTATCTTGGATCACGCCATCAAAATATATCGGAATTTGGTGGGGAATGCATTTAGAAAAATACACTTGGGGACAAGGACCAAAACATGGCGCGACAACCAAAAACACAAAAGAATATATTGATTTTGCTGCAAAAAATGGTTTTGACGGAGTTTTGGTAGAAGGATGGAACGAAGGCTGGGATGGCGACTGGACTGCTGATGGTTCTGCATTTAGTTTCGTAAAAGCATATCCGGATTTTAATTTAGAAGAAATCACCAAATATGCCGCGATGAAAAATGTTCGGTTAATAGGACATCATGAAACGGCTGGAGCTACTAAAAATTATGAAAACCAATTGGAAGATGCTTTTAAACTATACCAAAAAATGGGAGTAAACTCAGTAAAAACGGGTTACGTAAACAAATATTTGGATAAAAAAGAATGGCATGATAGCCAATACGGTGCACGTCATTACAGAAAAGTAATCGAAACTGCGGCTAAATATCACATTATGATTGATAACCACGAACCAATGAAAGGGACTGGTTTGCAACGTACTTATCCAAACTTCATGTCGCAAGAAGGCGGACGCGGACAAGAGTACAATGCATGGTCTGTAGATGGAGGAAATACGCCAGAGCATTTAACAACTTTGCCTTTTACAAGAATGCTTTCTGGACCGTTTGATTACACGCCTGGAAATTTCAATTTTGATTACAAAACACCTTCTGGTGCAAAAGTGCAGACAACTTTAGCAAATCAGTTAGCATTGTATGTGATTATTTTCAGTCCGTTGCAAATGGCTTCTGATTTACCTGAAAATTACGAAGGAAAACCAGAATTTCAATTCGTAAAAGATGTTCCTTGCACTTGGTCTGACACTAAAGTTTTAGATTCTAAAATTGGAGAATACACTACAATTGCCCGTAAAGATTGGGAGGAGAAAAACTGGTATTTAGGTTCGATCACAAATAGAAATGCAAGAGACTTAAAAGTAGCGCTTTCATTTTTAGATAAAAACAAAGAATACGAAGCAGAAATTTATGCAGATGGAGAAGGAGCAAATTATAAAACAAATCCATATCCTGTTACAATCTCTAAACAAAAAGTAAACAGCAAAACTGTTTTAAATATCAAATTGGCAGCTGGCGGAGGAACAGCAGTAAAATTCTCTCCAATCGAAAAATAAATTAGTTAAGTTTTATTTTGAGTTAAGTTAAGTAAGTTTAAGTTTGGTAATAAACCCGATAACTGAGGAGTTGTCGGGTTTATTTATTTTGTTTCAGGTTTCAAGTTTCAGGTTTCGGGTTTCAAGTTTGAGTAGCTTTGAGTATAATTTTACCGCAAAGAGCGCAAAGTTTTTTCGCAAAGTTCACAAAGGTTTTTTAATTGAGGTTTTGTAAAAACATAAAGTTCGCAAAACTTTGTTTTTAATAAAGCTTTGCGAACTTTTTATTTTTAAATGACTCTAAAAAAATCTTAGCAAACTTTGCGTAAATCTTTGCGTACTTTGCGTTAAAAAAACTTAGCATCTTAGTATCTCAGAACCTCAGAACCTTTATTTAGTAACTTTAACATGTTTGCCGAAAGTGTAAACAGCTGTTATCGTTGGTCCATTATATCCCCATTTCAAGAAACCGTTTAATCGATCTTGAACAGTATCTATTCTAAAATTCAAACCGGTATAACCTGCAGTAAGACTAAAGTTTTGAACAACATTATATAAAACCGACAAATTGTAGCTTATGATTCGGCCATCGGTTTCATCAATTTTTACTGCGAGATAATTTACGTTGGCATATAAACCCCAGCGTTTTCCAAGAACAAATTCTCCCCATATTCCAATATCTGGCAGTGGGGCAGTAAAGTTAAAATTATCATGATATTCTACACTTTGTGTATTAGCATCTAATTTTAACCCTAAATCTGCAAAAAGGACATGCGCTCCAATTAATAGACCAGCTTGATATTTAGGTTTAGATAGAATAGCATAGCCATAAGCAATTCTAGCAATCTGTACATTAAAAGTACCTCGAACACTTCCATTCACTGGATAAGTATGATCTCCGAAATTAATATCTCTTTGCAGCGTTTTTGTTGCAGTTCTGTCAAGCACAAAATATTCAAAACCTAATCGGGATCTTTTGGATATGCGCCAGTCAAATGTTCCTAAAAATGATGCAGTTGATTTAGAAAACCCTAAATCACTTTCAAGATCAATTTCAGTTCCTACATTTCCGTTATTTCCTTCAACTTGAACAACAGTATTATTTACAGGAAAAAAACCGCCGGCAGTAACTTTAAAGCGTCTATTGTGCCAGGGCAGGTCATCTACAGTACTATCTTGAAAATCATCTTTTTCAGTTTTAAAAGTTGTTAAGTCTTCCTCTTTACTGGTTTCAGCAACAGTTTGAGCGTTTAACGGAATCCAAAGGAGCATCATTACCAAAAAAATAAATAATTGTTTCATCAGAGTAGTTTTTAAGTTTTTATTAGGTAATATTTAACAATTAAAGTTAGTAAAAATAATCGTTCATTTTTGTTTTTATATCTGAATTATTTTAAGGAATTAATTGGTTATCAGTAAAATAAGGAATTGTTTTAAAAAATAGTTGACATGTCACTCTTTTTTGTAATTTTGTCGCATGGAAATTAAACATACCGATAAAGAGAATTTTTCAAATTTTTGGAAAGAAGAAATATCAGATAGTTTCTTCTTTCAGATTCATCGTATTAAACGAGCAATTTTCAGGCGTACAAATGCGTTAATGAATGAATCAGGAATCACATTACAGCTAGAACAGTTGCCATTGTTGATGATCCTGCATCATAAAAGTCTTTCACAGAGAGAATTGTCAGATAAAACAATGAGGGATAAATCGTCTATTTTAAGAAGTATAACAGCACTCGAAAAAAAGAATCTTGTTGAGGTTGTAAAAGACAAAATGGATAAACGAAAAAACATTGTAAGTCTTACAAATGAAGGAATTACTTTGGCTAAAAGCATTAGATCTCTGATGAAAAGAGCCGAAGAAGAAGTGATGTCTGTGTTTACTCCAAAAGAAAGAGTAGAAGCTTTGAATGCAGTAAGATCGTATGCAGACAAACTAGAAACCCTATAATTTTTTTTAATCTTTAAAAGTTGACATATCAACTGATTTTTAAATACTTATTTTGAATAAATGAAAAAAAATGAATTGTTAGAAGGACCAATCCTTTCTTCATTATTAAAATTAGCAATCCCGATTATGATTGCTAATTTATTACAAGCCGCATATCAGTTAGTGGATGCTTTTTGGGTAGGACGTTTAGGCGGAGATGCTGTTGCAGCCGTTTCGATAAGCACACCCGTAATATTTTTAACCATTGCATTAGGAACTGGATTAGCTATTGCTGGTTCTATTTTAATTGCACAATATTTTGGCGCAGGAAACCAAAAAATGGTCAATCACGTGGCAGCACAGACACTATCGATGGTTATTATCGTTTCGGTAGTCTTGTCGATTATTGGATATATTTTGAGTCCGTATTTTTTATTTCTGCTAAAAGTAACACCTACAGTTTATGTTGATGCATTAGGATTTATGCGAGTAGCATTTATTGGTTTAGTTTTTAGTTTCGGATTTATGATTTTCCAATCAATTATGCGTGGAGTTGGGCGCGTAACGTTGCCTGTTTATATTGTTTTAGGAACTGTTATTTTGAACTTTGCCCTAGATCCGCTATTTATTTATGGATGGAATTTTATTCCAGCTATGGGCGTAAAAGGTGCAGCCTTGGCGACTTTATTTACACAGCTCCTCGCGATTATAATTGGATTTGCGATTTTGTTTAGAGGAAAACACGGAATTCATCTCCGTATTGCAGATTTTAAACCTGATTATAAACACATTAAGAGAGCTTTTGAAATTGGATTTCCTTCTTCGATCGAGCAGTCAATGCGTGCATTAGGAATGATGGCGATTACGTTTTTGATTGTCCGTTTTGGAACGCTAACAGTTGCTTCTTACGGAGCTGGTTCTAATTTGATTCAGCTGATTTTGATTCCAGCTTTGGGTTTATCAATGGCAATTGCAACTCTTGTGGGGCAAAATATCGGTGCTGGAAATATTGACCGTGCAGCCGAAATCTCAAAACTTGGAGCGTATCTTGGTTTTGGTTTGCTGACAGGTCTGGGAATCATCGCTTTTATTTTTGCGCCTTATTTAATTGCATTTTTTGTTCCAAGAGATCAAGCGGTTATTAAAGGCGGAACAGAATTGCTGAGAATTACTTGTCTTTCTTGGGGGTTTTTAGGTTTACAGCTTTGTCTAACTGGCGTTTTCCGAGCTGTCGGAAACACAAAACTTCCTATGATTCTGACTTTGGTTTCGCAATGGGTAATTCAGTTTCCGTTGGCTTACATTTTGTCTCATAATACTTCTTTAGGTAAAATTGGAATCTGGTGGGCTTTCCCGATTGCTTCTGTTGCAACGGCGTTAATCACTTTGATTCTCTATGTAAAAGGAGATTGGAAAAAAGAAAAACTTACAGGTAAAACTAACAAATTGATTGATAAGGTTGAAAGTGAAATCTTAAAAGAGGGATTTGATATTTCTAAGTAAAAGTTCTAAGGGACAAAGGTTTCTTTAATGTTACAAAATTAATTTCTATATCTGTAGAGATGCACTGCAGTGCATCTTACGAAAGATTGTCAGATTACATATATTCCGCATTTTAGACGCACTGCAGTGCGTCTCTACGGAAATTCTTTCGATTAAAGACGTTATTTTTCGCGTCTTTTTTTATTTGTAATATTTTTTTGCTAAAACAAAATTTCAGTATATTAGAAACCTCGAAAAAAAACTTAGAATCTCAGCACATTAGTAACTTTTAAAGCCATGACTAAAAATCTAAAACGTTATTTCATTAAATCTGTAATCGTATTAGCCCTAATTCACCTAGTTTATTTTTTATATGGTTATTTTACCTTTAAAGGGCTAAAAAATATTAATATCTACACTGAATTCTATCGATTTAAATTTTACGATGACGTTTCGATTTCGCACTTTTTTGTGAGTGGTTTATTTTTACTTTTCTTTTTAATTTTTCTGGTTCGAAATCATTCCAGAGAAAATTATAAAGGCGGAAATGCATTTAAGATTGGAGTTTGTTTATTTCTGATTTCATTTTTGACTTTTTCATTTTTTATAAGTTATAGTTTTGGAATGAATGCAAAACTGAAAACAGAATTATCTGAAAATGATTTTAATAACGACAAAAAACTGCTGAATGTATTAAATCCGTTTTTGTATGGATATACCTCTTATAGTTCTGAAAAATTATTTAATTACGAGAATATTTTATATCCAAAACCGTATCCGGTGACTAAAGAAGAAGATACGATTTCGGCTGGAGAATACCCGATAATTGAGAATAGCTATTATAGTATTGACACGATTAAAACATTAGCTGATACTTTTGATAAAACGATAGATAGAGCCGATAGCATTCTAAATATTTTGAGTTTTAATAAAGAGGAATTATATAAAAGAATCATTTCTAAAAAGGTTATAAATGATAGTATAGAAATTATTTTTAAAAGTGTTCCAGTGCATCCAGAACATGACGAAGATATTTGTATTTTTTTGGAAAACAAATCTTTATTTAGCCCCGTTCAAGGAGATTCAATTGATAAACAAAGATATCAAGCGGCAGTAGATCGCTATAAATTGCTTTATAATTCTAAGAAAGATTCATTGACGTTTACATTTCAGAAATTGGATACGCTTTTTAGAAAATACAATATAGAAACGAATCTGATTCCGAAGCAACTGACTCAAGATGTTTATCATTATAGAGATAATCGCGATGAACCGCTGAACGGAATTCGTAATAATTTTGATAGAAAAGCGCTTGCCGAAAAATTTACAACTTTAGATAAATTATTTTACGAACCAAATTACCTTCATCCCAATATTATTGGAATCTATTTTATTGTGATTGTTTCCGTTTGGATTGTATTGTTTGTGTTTTATCTTCTTTTCAATAAAAAGAAAAATAGAAATTAAACCCTATGATAATCGGCTTTCCAGTGTACGATTGCTTTTTTGATGGCGTTTCCAGTTAAGTTGTTTTTTAAAACATCTTTTATAAGCGGAATTAATTCGTGATCTGGCGCAAAACGTAAAGCAAATATTTGATCGTCAGTTAATTTGTATTCAAATTCTTCAAATCTTTGTCCTGTTAAACTGAAATAGCGATAACGCATTTCTAATCGCACAATTCTGTTTTGAAGTGTAAGAGCATAATGCTGGCGCAACATATACGCTATGACGAATAGAAATACAAATGCAACGCTGATAAATCCCCAAATTAAATGATCTTCTGTTTTAATACTCAAATAAATGCTGGCGATTAAAAACAGAATTAAAATAGGATAATATATAAAATGGTGCGGTGTGTAAAACCGTATATGATTGTAATATGTTTGAATTTTCATGCTTTTTTGTTTAGATGGTAGCCTATAAAAACAAAGCTACTCTATATTTCTATAGAGTAGCTTTTTCCCAAAAATAAACTAACATAACCAATGTTCTCTTTATAGACTAAACCTTTTACAGTTTGCTTTGTCGATTTTAATAAGAAGAAAGCCTTTCCATTTCGTTCATCAATCTACAATATGGCTTATTTTTCTTTGATGTAAAATTACTTTAAGAGTAGTTGCGATTTGTTATATTTTAATCGGAAAAAGTTACATGATTCCAATATTTGCATTTTAATTATATAAAATTCAAGCTATTGTAATAAGCTCTTTAATGACATTCCATTCGCTTAATTTATCTTGAAAAGTCTTGCCAGCATTGGCGGGACTTGTTGACGGAAGAGTAAAAGTCTTGTATTCTTTAGTTAAATGAACATACTTTTTAAAAAATGCCGCCGATTTCTGTCCGTTAAAAAGAATGCTTTCAATTTTGGGATGTTTTTCTAAAAAATCTTCAAAATCGTTTGCAATTTCATTTTTAATAGCGCTATCTAGACTTCCCACACGTTCGCAAAATTGTAAGACATCCCAAACAGCAATATCATTTTTTATTAATAAAGTTTTTCTGATTTCATAATCATTAGAAAATTCTTCGCCTAAAATCTGGAACATAAATTTCCAAAAGTTATTCTGATTATGACCGTAATATTGATTGAGTTCTAAAGATTTTGTTCCAGGCATCGTGCCTAAAATCAGAATTTTAGAATTTGGAGAACTTATAGGAGCAAAGGAGAAACTTTTCATTTTTATTTAATTCGATTTTTTTCTTTTAGTTAAAATAATCATTAATAAGGAATTATAAAACAAAACGAGAAAATTATATAACATTTTTGGTCTGTCTTTGGGCGAACTTTGACTTTCAGTTTTTTAAGAAAAGCTTTATGGCTTTCATCTAAAAAACAGTTTAGCAAATTATAGAATTAAAATCCAGTCACCATGAAAATAGTTACTATAAATACAGAAAAAACTCAAAATATATTTGATGAACTTCATACTAATTTTGGCGGAAAAGTGACTTTTGACTTAGACGAATATACACTAGAAGTACAAAACAGTTTTGCGGAAGGTTCAATTATGGGGGCTTCTTTTAATGATAATATTTCGTATGTTCAGTTTGATATGACATTTTCAACTGATGTTAGATTGGATATTCTAAACGTAAAATCGTCACCTATTTATTTTGCTTATTGTTCGAAAGGCAATCTTTCGCATAGCTTCGGATTAAATGGCGAGGAGCGAAAATTAAAAACCTTTCAAACTGCAATTGTAACTTCTAAACAGAATCAGGATAATGTTTTGTTTTTTGAAAAAGGAAAAAAAACGAAGCTTACTTTAATTATTGTTGGAACCGAAATTGATGCAAAAAATCAAAATCATTCTTTAAATCAACAAGTAAAAGATACTTTTTTCGAAAATAATTTAGTTCAAGATTTCTTTTACATTGGTTCATATAATTTGCAGATTGCAGAAAAAATCGAACAGCTTAATTCGATAACACAAACGGGAATTGTCCGTAATTTATTGAAAGAAGGAATTTTGAGAATTATTCTTGCAATGGAAATTCAGCAACATTCTGACGATTTACACGCTTTCGCAAATGAATCAAACGGATTGACTTTAAGAGAAATGGAAGAAATAAAAGAGCTTTCTGAATTTATAAAATCAAGTCCGGAAGAAGCTTTTTCAATAAAAGCATTAAGTAAAAAATCTGGTCTTTCTCCAAATAAACTTCAGGAAGGTTTTAAAATGATTCATAATCGCACTGTCAACGATTACATTACACACATGCGAGTTTTAAAAGCTGAAATCTTAATCAGAACTTCCGATTTAAATATTTCAGAAATAGTGTATTGCATTGGTTTTACCAGCAGAAGTTATTTCTCTAAAATATTCAAACAAAAATTCAACTGCAGTCCAAAAGAATATAAGTTTAATTTGAGTTCTCTTGCTATTACAGCGTGATAAAGTTTCTGAGATACTAAGATTCTAAGGTTCTAAGTTTTGTCGTTAGCTATAAAGCATGATATATAAAGTAAAATCCTCAGGTTTTGAAGAATTCAAAACCTGAGGATTTTGTTATTTACTTAAAGTAAAAACTTAGAATCTTAGAATCTTAGAATCTTAGCATCTCAGAACCTTAGCACCTTTCTCTAACGTCCAAAGCGATAATAATCTAAATCCGTATTCTTTTTATTATTAAGCGAATCCAAGATCGAATTCATTCCGATTACACTAAAAGTGATTCCGTTTCCTCCGAAACCTAGAATATAATGCTCATTTTTCCTCGGATTTGGTTTTCCGAAGTAGGGAAGTCCGTCTTTGGTTTCTCCAAAAGTACCCGCCCAAGAATAATCGATCTTAAAATCTAAATCGGGAAATCTCTTGAAAAACTGTTTTAAAAGATATTGTTCTTTTTTAGGAAGCAATTTATCACGTTTATTGGTGTCTTTAAAATCTTCATCACCGCCGCCCATTATGATACGGTTATCTTCAGTAGTTCTAAAATAATGATAAGGCGATGCTGTGTCCCAAAAAATAGCATTTTTGAAATTTTCTGGAAGATCAGTCTGACTTTCAGAAGCAATAACGTAAGTACTCTTTAAATCGACTACTTTTTCCTTTATTGTTTCTGTACTTTCATAACCCGTACAATGTATAATATGATCGGCTGTTATGACGCGTTTTGAATCTGTTGTAGCAATAATGTTGCCTTTTTGATGCTGTATTGAAACTATATTTGTTCGGTCAAAAATCTGCATTCCTTTTTCATGACAATGAAATAAAAGATCAGTTGCAAATTTAAACGGATCCATAACGGCAGCAGTTTTAGATTCGATACCGGCAATTGCATTTAAACCCATTTTTTGAAGTTCAAATCGGCTGAGCCAGCTAATTTCAAAACCATGCTGTTTTCGGGTTTTAAATTCATTTTTTAAATATGGAACATCCTTCTTCAAAGTAGTAAAAAGGATGCTTTTTTTGAATTCAAAACCACAATCGCTACCAACAGTGTCAATGATATTTCGAAGATCAAAAATGGCTTTTTTACCATTTTGGTAGCTATCAATAGCACATCGCGCGCCACGGAGTTTAATTAACTGATGTAAAGGAACATCAATTTCATATTGCAGTAAAGCAGTGCTTCCAGAAGTACTTCCGCCGCAAACGTCGCGACGGTCTACAAGAACAATTTTTTTTCCTTCATTCAATAATTTATAAGCGATTAATGCGCCTGTAATACCACCGCCAATAATTAGAATGTCAGTGTTAATATCGGAATCTAATGAAGGGTAACTTTGTTTTATGGCGTTTTTTAATGGCCAATAGGTTTCGGTTGAACTTAGTTTCATTTTTGGTTATTTTTTAGAGCTGTTTTTGGGAGTTCGTTTGGTTTTATTTGGTTTTACATTTTTTTCTTTTTTACGATTATGAAGTTCATGTGCTTCGGCGATAGAATGTGAAGTTCTGATGCTTTGGTCTTTTTTCGCCAGTTCACTTAATCGGTGATAATATTTCTGAATGATAATCATTTCTTCTTCGGTCATGCTTTCAATATCAACAAGACTATTGCTCGATAAATCATTTGACGCTACGAGTTCATTTAATTTTAACTGAATGGCAAGCGAATCTTTATTTTGTGCTTTTTGAATTAAAAAAACCATCAAAAAAGTAATAATCGTAGTTCCTGTATTAATAACCAATTGCCAGGTTTCAGAATAATCGAAAATAGGACCAGAAACCGCCCAAGCAACAACAATAATAAACGCGCTGATAAAAGCAGTTGTACTTCCGGCAGCTTTTGAAACTTTTGAAGCAAACTTTTCGAATGCACTGCTTTGCTGAGATTTAGAATTCATTATTATTTGTTTTTTGTTTTGCTTACTTTTTCTTCTCGAATTACTTTATTGTTCTTCTCGTCATAAACAGCAGGATCTATTTCCTGGCCTGTTTTGCTGAATATTTTAATTTTTGGAGCTTCATGCGTGCCTGTAATTACAATCGGGAAACCTATAATTCCGAAAAGCGGAAGACCTAAACGCATTCTAAGATCCAATAGTCCATCAAAGCTTGTAGTTCCTTTAATTGTGGGTTTAAAACCTGCCACACTAAAGGTAAATGGCTCAACATTAATAAGGTTTTTATCTATAGTCGATTTGATTTCAATTCCTTTCATATCAGGATTATTCAAACCGTTTTGTCCTGTTTTAGAACTAATTCCGTCAAAAAGTTTCAGGCCTTTAATTTTTACATCACGTAAATTTATCGTTCCGCCGCCTTGAAGAGATTCGTAAATTGGTCCCATATTTCCATTCAAATCTCCTTTGACTTTATAGTCGACAGATACGATTCCGTATGCTTTTTCAGCAGCTGTAACCATGTCATGAAACATCGGAATCTCTTTATAAGCTCTTTGAACATCAAAATCTTTAGCTGTAAAATGAGCATCAAAGTGTGCAGATGTTGGCGATTCGTCTCTATAAGAGGCATTTATACCTAAAATGCAGTCGATGATATTAAAGGTAATGTTTTCTAAGTAAAATCCTTCTTTTTTTATACCAGTTTTTCCAGTTAATTTATTAAGGACCAATCCGTTGTATTCTATTTTGTCTGCATTGGCGTTTAGACTGACATTCAGGTTTTTAGGAATGATCACTACACCGCTCATTTTTGGGTGATCTTCCTTGGCATAATCTACGGCAAGCGTACGATCTTTATTTTCTCCTTTTTCGAGCGCCATAAATTCGTCAACATTGATCAGTTTTGATTTTAAATTGAAGTTTCCGCTCAAAGTTCCGTTAGATTCTAAGAAATAATTAATTGTATTTAAGAGATAACCATTTATGTCAAAATCAGATTTTCCATAAGAAGCGTTGAATTTTTCAAACCACATTTTCTCATTTTGAAAACGGAAATTTCCTTGTTTAATAAAGAATGCTTTCGGAAATAATTCTGAAGTCGCTTTTATGTTTTTTAGCAATAATGTTCCTTTATTATCCAATTTATCATATTGGCCAGTTGTAGCGTAACTTTGTTTTCCTTTTAGCGAAAGATCGGCTTTGGCATAACCCGTTAAATCAAGACCTTTTTCTGAGAAAACCTGATAGATTCTGCCTACATTAAGTTCGCCTTTAATTTTTGCATTATAAGCCAAATCACTAAAATCAGATAAAGTGGCGTTGACATAAACTGGATTTCCTTCAAAGACAAAAGAAGCTGGAGCAACGGCAACAATCAAGTCCTGATAAGTTCCCGCTTTATTAAGCATATTGGCTATAAAAGTGATATTGGTAATTGGATTTGGATAATATTTTGTTTTAAGCCAGCCATTTCGCAGAGAAATTCCGCCAATAGTTTTTGGAAACAGTTTTTTTGAAGTGCTAAAAAGTCCTTTTGCCTGAATATTGGTTTTTAAAATTCCTTTTAAATCAATATTTTCTAATCCTAAAGCGGCATCGACAACAGCAAGATCTAAAGCGCCTTTTACACTTGCATTAAGGTTCATTTCGCTTAAACCTTTACTGTGCAAATAAGCATTGAAATAATCTTTTTCGCCAACTTTAAATTTTAATGTTCTAAGATTTACCAAAAGCTGTTCCATGTCTAAAGACGGAAGAATAGCATTTAAATCCATTTTAAAATCGGTTAAAGGAACTGGCGCGTTTTTATAATTTACCGAACCTTCGTTAATTTTTAAATTGAAAGCCAAGTTTGGTTTTTGCTTTTTTTGAACGTTATAATCTCCTTTAAAACTGAGCAATAAATCGCTTCTTCCAGAAATCTCGGTTTTTTCCAGCCATGTTAAATATTCTGGTGGCATTACTGATAATAAGTCTTTTACAGTTGTGTTTTCTGAAGCAGCTTTAATGTTGATTTTATATCCATCTCTTAAAATAGAAAATAAACCAGTAAATTTTAAAGGTAATTTATTGATATGAAGTTCATTTTTTTGCAAAATAAAAGTAAGAGCGTGCGTATTGATTCGAGTAATTAAATCGGCACTAACTTTTTTTCGTCTCAAATAACCAGTTCGGTCATAATAGAAATCGAGATTATCAATTTTAGCATCGGTTGCAAGGTCAAAAATGTCTTCGCTCAGATTTCCTTTTCCGATGTAATTAAAACCTTTTGCATCAACTAAAATTTTTGCAGAACGATCGTTATATTTTACGTGGCAGTTTTGTAAATCAATACGTTCCAATCGAATTGCTGTTCCTTCTTCTGGAGCATTTGGATCTTTTTTTTCATCTTTTCGATCTTCTGGAGCCACATAAATATTATAATTCGCCTGACCTTGTTCATTAACCATAATATTGATTAAAGCATCAGAAACATAAAGTTTATTGATTTTAACTTCGTTATCAAAAAGCAGTTTTTTTATATCGATTCCAAAAGCAACTTCATCAGCTTTTAATAAAGTATCATTTCTAAAAGGCTTAGAACCCGTTAAAGACAATTCATCTAGCGAAACGGTCAATGACGGAAAATGCGTAAAAAAAGAAAGTTTAGATTTTGTAAAATCAAGCTTTGTATCTAAACGTTCGTTCGCAATCTTCTTTACTTCCGAAGCAATTTTTCCAGGAAAAAGTAAAGGAATAATAAACAGCAAAAACAAAATTACCGCAATTGTAATTCCAGTAATTTTTAAAACTTTTAAGGCGGTATGTTTGAATGTAGAAGGCATATAATATAAGTTTTTGCTTTTCAGCGAATGTTAAAATTAGAAGTTAAAAATCTAGAAACGAGAACTTAAAAGTTGTAATATAGAACTGTAAGTTATAATCGATCTGAAATTTATTTTTTCTTATCGGCTTCGGCTTTTTTAGCTTCTTCCTGTTTTTGTTTTTCTTCTTTCTCTTTCTGTTCTTTTTCCTCTTTTTCTTTAGCAGCTTTCTCTTGTTGTTCTTGTTTCTCTTTTTTAGCTTCTTCTTGTTTTTCTTTTTTCTCTTCTGCCTTTTTCTCTTTTTTCTTGAAGTAACCTCTAAAAAGGAAATTGCTTTTTGCGGCTTCCATGTTTTCGCTAAAACCTTTTGTACCGCTTTCTAGATTAGAAAGTGTGTTCGAAACGCTGTTGGCCATTTTATCATCTCTTACCAATCTTGCTAAAGCGCCGTTTCCGTTGTTCATGCTATGGCTGAAAATGGCAATTTCATCTGAGATTATACCAATATTATCCACACTTTTCTTCACGCTTTTCATAATATCGTGCATTTCAATTCCGTCAACAGAAGCAATCTGACCGTTGTCTTCAATTTCTTTTTGAGATTTGGCACCTGGAGAAATCGTTAAAACTTTGTCGCCCATTAAACCGTCAGAACCAATACTTGCTGTAGCATCGGTTTTAATGAATTTTCGAACATCTTCTTTCATTACCAAAATGACGTTTACTGTCGAATCATTTTTTAACTGAATTTGTTCTACTGTTCCAACATTAATTCCAGAGAAACGCACATTATTTCCAACTTCTAAACCACTTACAGTTTTAAACTGAGAACTAATGTGAAAGGTTGAACCAAAAAGATTTTGCTGTTTTCCAATGAAATACACAGCCATTATAAAAAGCAGTAAACCAATCGTTACAAACATTCCTAATTTCCAAGTAGATCCTGATTCCTTTTCCATGATTTCTATTATTTATTTTGCTTTATTCAAAAAATGAGCGAACCCATTCGTCTTCGTCTTTTTCTAGTTCTTCGTATGTTCCTTCAGCGTGAATTACACCGTCTTTTAAAACCACAATTCGATCAGAAGTTAATTTCGCGCAAGCCATATCGTGTGTGATAATAATCGACGACGTTTTTTGTTTGTGTTTAATATCTAAAATCAATTCGCTGATTTCTCGTGATGTTATCGTATCCAAACCAGTTGTGGGTTCGTCATATAAAATGATTTCTGGTTTTAAGATTAAAGTTCGTGCTAAGCCAATTCTTTTTTTCATTCCGCCCGAAAGTTCAGAAGGCATTTTGTCAATTGCATCGGCTAAACCAACATTTTCCAGCGCTTCGATTACTTCATTTTCAACTTCATCGCTGCTTAAATCACGTTTGTGTTTGGTCAAGGTAAAAGCCAGATTTTCTCGAACCGACATTGAATCATACAATGCGCCACTTTGAAATAAAAAACCAATTCGAACTCGAATAGCGTTAAGTTCTGTTTTAGAAATATTAAGAACGTTTTCATCAAAGACTTTAATTTCGCCTTTGTCTGGTTCAATCAATCCGACGATACATTTTATGGTTACTGATTTTCCAGAGCCAGATCGTCCTAAAACCACTAAATCTTCACCTTTATTCAAAGTGAGATTTACGCCTTTTAAAACGGCATTATCTTTTCCAAAAGTTTTATGCAGATCTTTAATCTCAATAATTGGAGTTAGATCTTTTTCTTTTGTTTTAGGTTCTTTATGTAGTTTTTCCTTCATCATTTTAAAAGAATAAATCGGTTATTTGAACAGCTACCATATCAATTATAAAAATGCTTAACGATGCCGTTACAACTGCAGAATTTGCAGCTTGTCCCACACTTTCTGTTCCGTTAGAAGCATTAAAACCTTTATAACAGCCAATCATTCCAATAAAAAATCCAAAAAAGAAAGTTTTTAGCGTCGCAGGAAGCAGATCTAAATATTCTAAGGATTGAATGATTTGGGTTAGAAATCTGTAAAAATTGACGTCTCCATGAATGTTGATGCCTACATATCCGCCAATAATTCCGATTGCATCTGCAAAAAAGACTAAAATAGGCACCATCAAAGTGCAGGCTAAAACACGTGTCACCACCAAATAGTTATACGGATTTACAGCTGAAACTTCCATAGCATCAATTTGTTCTGTTACTTTCATAGAACCTAATTCGGCACCAATTCCTGACGAAATTTTTCCAGCGCAAATCAAAGCTGTAATAACAGGTGCAATTTCTCTGATTAACGAAAGCGCAACCATTCCTGGAAGCCAAGATTCGGCTCCAAATTTCACCAACGTTGGACGCGACTGAAGCGTAAGCACCAATCCCATAATAAAACCAGTAATTGCAACTAATGGCAGAGATTTATATCCAATAATATAGCATTGTTTTAAAAACTCTCTTGTTTCGTAAGGCGGAATAAAAACCTCCTTAAAAAACCTTTTAGCAAATATTGTGGTTTCTCCAATTTCGGCGAATGTATTTTTTATGTCGAGAATCAAAATGTTTTGTTTTAATGTGAATCCTATAAAATGAAAAACTGAATGGTGAAAAGACACTTTCAGTTTCTATATGAAGGTACTTTTTTTTAAGAATTAAAATCTTACAGAACTTTTGAGGAAGTTTATATAATTTTCATCGAATGATGCACAATAAAAAGGAAGAAACAACGTTTTAGGAAATGTTTGAAAACAAAAAATCCCTTTCGATAAGAAAGGGATTTTCCGGGTTTAAAAAAGTGAAGTATTTGGTTAGCTTCATTTTATAAAATTACGAATTAATTGCTAATCCTGTACGGGATTTCATTAAAGGTATAACTCGTGATTGTGAAATTGCTAATTTTTCCATTAAGAGTCTGGCAGTTAAGAAACATACGGTTGATTCTGCACCTTGATTTAAGTTGACATTATGTTTTTCAAGTCCGTCGTAACCGCCACCGCTTACGGGATTATACATAATTTGGTTCAAATGATTTTTGCCTAAAAACCAGTTGAAAGCCGCTTTCATTTTCTTTTTATAATCTGGAGTTTTAAAAGCATTATAAAATGCATTTAATGTCTGAATCGTATAAGTAACGTCAATTGGCTGTTCTCCATATTCACTTGGTTCTGAACCTTTATGATGCCAGCTTTGATTTGAAATGGCTTTAAAGTTTCCGTCGATAAATGTTTTAGAAATCAAGAAATCTAGAGAATCCAAAGCTACTTTTTTATACACCGGCTTGTTGGTAATTAAATAAGCATAAAGCATAGATTCTGGAAGAATTCCGTTTCCATAAGTCAGATAATTTTCAAACCATTGCCAGTCTTCTGTAGCTGTATCTTCGTAATTTGCCAAAAGTTTAGCATTCAATTTATTAATGATCGCAGCAACATATAAATTAGGAATTGTAGAATGGTACAAATACAAACCTTTTGTAGCAAAACCAATTGAACGTGGCGACTGAATATTTTCGGCCCATTTTAAGGAATTCAATAAACATCTTGTCGCTTTTTTGGTAATCGTCTCTGGAAGAAGATCTGACATGGAAACGACAGTTCCTAAAGCCCAGATTGCTCTTGCATTAGAATCTTCTAAATTCACTTCGGCATTTTGCTCAATATGTTCGCGGTTTTCCTGATCGACATAATTGATAAAATCTCCTTTTGGTTTTTGGCAACGTTGAATAAAATCTAAATAAATTAAAATATAAGCCAAATCGTCTTTGTCCTGAGTCAGTTTGTAATGCATGCAAAAAGCAATTAAAGCTCTTGCATTATCATCTAAAGTATATCCTGAATCTAAATCTGGGATCGAAATTTTACTGAATTGGATAATTCCTAATTCGGTAGTTAATTTTTTAATATGTTTTAGCTGAATAGCAGGATAGCTATATTTAATTTCTGATGGATTTTTCATTAAGTTTTTATAAGTATTCATTTGAGTAATTGCGGCATTTTCCCATGAAGAAGCACGCATTTTGGTGAAACAACCAATTCCCATTTCGTGTCTTAAGTTTTCATCTTCGATCAATTTAATTGCGGCTTCTGCAAATTGATCAGCATTTCCAATATCACATAAAATTCCAGAATCTGGAGTTAAAACTTCTTTGGTATGCGGAATTTTAGATGCGACAATCGGACAAGAACAACTCATTGCATAAGCAAAAGTGCCACTCACAGCCTGATTTGGGTCTTTGGAAGTAAACATATAAATGTCTGTCGCTTTCAAATATTCTAAAAGTTCATCAGTGTCTAAATATTTATTTATGAAACGAACATTATCCTGAAGATTTAACTCTTTAACCAAACCTTCCAATTTATCTCGATAAGTATCAACGCCGTCTTTAATTAAATTTGGATGTGTTTTTCCTATAATTAAATACAAGGTATTTGGTGCTTTTTCGATAATTTTTGGTAATGCCTGTAAGCCTGTTTCTATATTTTTTCCTTCGCCTAAAAGCCCGAAAGTTGAAAGTACTAATCTGTCTTGAATATTTAATTTTTCTTTTGCCTGTTCGGGTGCTTCGTATACCACAATATGAGTCCCATGAGGCACGCAAGTAATTATTTCTTCATTGATGTCGTAGTCATTAATTAAAATTTCTTTTGATTTATTAGTCATTACAAAAACCGAATTGCTGTAGCTCAATAATAGCTTTACAAATGTTTTCAATTCGTCATTCGGATACGGAATTACGCTGTGAAAAGTAAACGTCACAGGGATTTTAATAGCATTTAAAAAATCTAAAAGATGGTCTCCATAATTTCCTGAAAACAAACCAAATTCATGCTGAATATGAATCAATTTCACAGTTTTGTCTGCATTAATTTCCTCGGCGACTTTAGCATATTCTTCTCGATTTTTTGTGTTTAAGGTAAATGCTTGTGTTGGTTGGTCTTTGGGTTTGTCAACAAGTTCACATATTTCGCATTTGATAGATTTACCGTAAACATCTGTGATTCCTTTAATGGTATCTTGAGTATAGGTTGCTATGCCGCATTGCGTAGGCGGAAAAGTAGATAAAAAAACTATTTTTGATTTATTTGATATTGTTTTCATGAGAATTCATTTTTAGCTCGGTTAATAACTCGTTCAGGTTCAGAGATGCCACCGCAATCTTATCATCGGCAGCGCCATAATAAATATATAGTTGGTTGTCAAAAATGGCTGTTCCAGTGGGGAAAACCACATAATTGACATATCCATGTCTTTCATAATATTCAGAAGGAGTAATAATAGGTTTAGGAAGTCGGGCTATAACTTTTGAAGGATCTTCTAAATCCAATAAAGCAGCTGCAGCATGATAAACCAAACCTTTCTCTCTTCTTTCAGCAGCATGATAAATTAAAAGCCAGCCGTCTGCTGTTTCTATTGGCGGGGCTCCTGGACCAATATGACTTGTTTCATGATCATATTTAGGTTCCATTACAATATGATCGGGAAGATTTTTTAAGTAATCTTTCCAAAAATCTTCAGTGAGTTCAGATTTTTTTTCAAACGAAAAAATCTGAATAGATGGAAATAATCGATGCAGTGCAACAAATTTTCCATTGAACTTTTTCGGGAATAGAACTACGTTTTTATCCCAAACAAACAGGTTTTCTTTAATGGTTTCCGTTAACGGATAATTTCTTTCCGTATTAAAAGCTAAAATCTTAGCAATGATCGGATTCTGTAAATGCTTTCTAATTAGGTTTGTAAATTCGTGAAGAATAAACTTCGGTGTAATAATTCCTTTCTTCTTAAAAACTTTCAAATCTTTAGAAACAGCGAGAGCTCCACAAGCGTTAATGCCATCGTAAGTAACATAAGTCATGTAAAAACTGTCGTCTATTTTAGTAATTCTAGGATCTTCGACTCCATGAATTTCATAAATATATTCAGGAACAAAAATGGGTTGTGTGTTTCTTTCCACTAAAGTTGTTGGGCCTTCAAAGCGACAATAACCAATAGTAGAGAAATTCCCTTTTTTTGCAGCTCTGTAAAACATGTGTATGTTGTTTCCGTCTTGATAAATTGCAGGATTTAAAACTCCTAATTCTTCAAAATTTCGATCTGTTTTTTCTAAAATGACTCCATGCTTTTTAGCTGCTTCCATTACCGTAAAAAATTTTATCTAAAATTACTTTAGTATAAAAGTGACCATTAATGCAATCCATTAAAAAATTAACTCAAATGCATAAACATGGTAATTCTGTAAGGCTTGTAGATAATCGTGAAAGTGGCGTGTAATCTGGCGTTGTTTTAGTTTATAGCGATAACAATAAAGCGTATAGAGTTAACAAGATTTGTAAGAATAAAAGAACTTTGAGATAAACAAGAGAGGCTTATAAAATAGTCATATTAAGAACTTAAAAATCAAATATTATGTTACGTTGGACAGTTATATTTATAATTCTTGCTATTATAGCCGGAATTTTTGGTTTTGGCGGTATTGCTGCCGGAGCCGCAAGCATTGCAAAAGTTTTATTCTTTATCTTTTTAGTCTTATTTATTATATCATTAATTACAGGAAGAACGAAAGTTTAGTCTTTTTTTAAGGTTCAGAGGTTCAAAGTTGCAAAGGTTCAGAGTATTCGAAATAAAACCTCTAAACCTTTGCAACTTTGTCCCTTTGTAACTTTATTTCAATACCATTTTGCGTAATACTTCCTCGTTATAAAAGCAATCGGAATTCCGACACAGCAAATCACAATCAGAATGGAAAGCAAAAGCGGAAAATCTAATTTCTTTTCTGGTAAAACTGGAAACACTATAGGGAGAACGATAAGATTCATTACAGCCCAAATAAAGAACCCGTAAGAGATGCCAGATAGGAATGTGTTTATTTTAAAGAACGGGATATAAGGAAAAATTTTAAAGTAAAACCAAGCAAAAATGAAAGCAATTAAGAAATGAAAACCCAAACCTGCAAAAGTCATTTCTGGTCCGCCTGTGTAGGCTTCTTTTTTAAAAATACCGCTTGCAATAGATTGTAGAATCTTTTCGGCTGTTGTTTTATGAAGTATCACTGCATAAATCAAAATAGCGGCAGTAATGTCTAATGTTCCTGCAACTAAACCAGATGAAACAATGGTTTTAACTTTTGATCTCATAAAAATAGTTTAGAGTTAAATTCATTCCTTATTTTTTAATATGTTCGTAAATCGATTTTAACTGGTGTGTATGTCTCTGCGTGTGTACAATGGCAAAATGGAGCCATTCATAAATTGTGAAATTTTCAAATCCAGGTACTTTAGCATCTAGACAAGTAAGCGTTAAATCGTAAGTTTCTGCTGCTTCAAATAAATCATTTTGTATTTTTTTGATAGAAGCCAGCAGCGTACCTTTTTCATACTCAATTTCAGCAGGTTTTATATTTTCAGGCGATTGATATTTGGTATTAAAATCTAAAAAGATGCCATCAAGAGCTTTTACATTTTCGTCAGGTTTTCTGGTTGTTTTTTCTGTTTTTCCAGCAAACAGCATTGTTAATCCTGAACAGGCGAGAATAATATGCTGTGCGGTTTGTCCAGCAGTCCAGCTTCCTTCAAACGGCACAATATTGATTTCTTCTTTTGAAAAAGAAGAAAGAAGATCATTCAATTTGGTGTAGGTCTCAAGTATGGTATTTTGAATAGCACTTTTCATTTTCATTAATTTTAGAAATTAGATACTCGACAGTATATATTTACCGATTGGTTTAAAACTACGGTATATAAACTGGTAAACTAAATTTATAGAATTAGGCGAATGAATGATGGTATTTCAAATATACAATAAAAAATATTAAAATACTATGAATCAGATATTTGAGAAGTGTTAATTTTTATGGAAGAGCTTCGCAGAAGTAGCCGTGCGAATTTAAAATGGCGATGATTTTTGTATTCGAGATTGCAGTTGCATGAATACGGAGAATTTTGTCGCAATCTTCTAAATCGAAGTTGATCAAGCTATTGGGATAATGCTCAAGAAGTTTCTCAATGATAATGTTACATTGCGATTCTTCTTGAACATTTGTTTTAAAAACTTCAATCATAAAGTTTTGGTTTTTAGAGCGCTATGTTTTTATAACGCTGTATTCTATGATATGTTACATACGAAATAATTAATATCGCTAAAACGATTAAAGGGAAGAAGCCTTGAAAACCGATTCCGTCAACCGCGAAATGGCTTATTGAGGCAAAGATAAAATCGAAAGCAAATCCTGCATAAGCCCATTCTTTGATTCGTCCAGGAACTTGCGGAATAATTAATGCTAAAACTCCAAGAATTTTAAAAACGACTAACGCATTCCCGAAATATTCCGGATAGCCCAAGTGTCTGATTCCTTCTTTTGCCATTTCAGACTGAGAAGTTAAAGCTGGCATAACGCCTTCGAATAAAAAAATAAGGATTGTTGTTGTCCAGAAAATGATTTTCGTTGTTTTCATTGAATATTTATTTAAAAGGTTATTAGTTAAAGTATTACAAATCTAATAATGTTTTCCTTTTAAAGAAATACATATTTACGACTATTTTAGGGGCATTTTGGACATTGTTAGTTGTTAGTTGTTAGTTGTTAGTTGTTAGTTGTTAGTTGTTAGTTGTTAGTTTTGAACTTACCTTACTATTTGTCATCCTGACGAAGGAAGGATCACACTAGTAGCTCGACAAAGTTTTGTCTTCCTGAGCGAAGTCGAAGGATCGCACAAATAATCTACAAAGATTGGCGATTTTGATTGCGGGGCTTCGACTTCGCTCAGCCTGACATAAGATGCGAAAAAAATCCAATTAAAAAAACCTTTGTCAAAGTTTTAAACTTTGACAAAGGTGTATCGTGATAGTTT
>Ga0160502_100352_pt1 | contig 37647 bp, 34 predicted proteins | sample DIDnMG_14_FD_108237 | JGI IMG/M metagenome (GOLD analysis project Ga0160502, IMG submission 108237) | Enriched soil microbial communities from UW Madison campus, WI, USA - DID2933_E24_Xylan MG | ecosystem: Environmental > Terrestrial > Soil > Unclassified | place: USA: Madison, Wisconsin... | reverse complement strand
TTTCGTTCCAGGCAAGGCGCTTTTTCGCAGGCGTACCGGGGGTGCGCCTGCGAAAAAGCAACGCAGCATGGGGCGAAAAGGCGGGGAGAGATGCCCTTGAACGGGTTTTCAGACACGACCTAACAGGAGGTTTGGCGTAAAATGACGATTGGGGCCCGTGTGATTAAGACAGGGCTGGCGGTAGCACTGGCAATATTCGTAAGCGGATTATTCGGGTTTGCGTCTCCGCTGATTGCAGCGGTGGCGGCTATATTTACGATACAGCCGTCCATCTATCGCTCCTGGAAACAAATATTGGATCAATTGCAGGCGAACTTGATGGGAGCGGCTGTGGCACTGACAGCCGTCTACCTGATTGGCAGCACACCGATCGCTGTCGGTCTGGTCTGTATTGCGGTCATCATCCTCACGATTCGCTTGAAGATGGATAGTGCCATCGGGCTGACACTCGTCACGGTGGTCGCTGTGATGGAGGCGCATTCGGCGGGATGGTTATTTGCCTTTCAGCGTCTGGCGATGGTGCTGACAGGGATGGGGGCGGCGTTTCTCGTCAATGTGCTTGTCTATCCGCCTCGGCCACGCAAGCAGTTCAATGACCAGGTGCATGAAGCCTTTGACCTGCTCTCGCTGCTGCTGCGCACGGCCATCTCCAATGAGATGAAGGAGCAGGTGTACAACAAGGAGAAGGAGAAGCTGCAAGCTACGCTGCGCAAGCTCCAAGAGCGGTATCAGCTATTCGAGGAGGAGCGGGCCATTACGAGCAGCAGCAAGCAGAGTCGTGCGCGGCAGTTGCTTGTATCCAAGCAGATGATCCGTTCCCTGCAAAAGGGCGTCGATCTGCTCGAAGTGGTGGAGGAGCATTACATTGGGGCGCCGGGTGCGGATGAGTGGGCCGTGCGGTTCGATCGGCAGATCGAGGAATGGACCAAGTATCACGAACACATCCTGCTCAAGGCAGAGGACAAGATGAAGCCGGGAGTGACGATCGTACCGGAGGACGGGGAGTATGACGCCTTCAAAGCTCAGCTCATCAGCTTTATTCATCCTCAGCTCGACGAGCGCAAGCCGTTCATCTTCGTTGGTGCGGCGCTGATGGAATACGCCTATCATCTGCGTCGACTGGAAAAGTTGATTGAGCAGGTGCAGATGCGGCAACGAGGCGAACAGGACGAGGAGTAACAAGATAAATACAGTGCCAAGCATGGAAACACATAAGAAGCCGCATCGCCTTTCACGGAAGGGCGATGCGGCTTTTTTTGAGGTGTCCCGGCGGCCTGAGCCGCGCAGGGTTCAGGTTATCGGTCGCCCCGGTTCAGATGGCGGCGGGGATGTGTCACCTTGAATGGCTTATCCTTGTCTTTCTTGGGCACAAGACGTGGATCAGTCTCGCCTTCGTGATGATTGTCCATCTGATATTCGGTTAGCTGCCATTCGGTTGCTCCCAGCACGAGATCCGCGGGAAAGGTGTCTCCGCGCTTCAACTCGGTTTCCTGACCGGATTCGTTCTCATAGACACCATCCACTTCGACCTCTTCCCCGGTCATGGGGTTCATATCATAATGATTCACTTTCTCGCTCATGCTGCTCCTCCTTGTCCATAGCTATGGCAGAGCAGGCTACAAGCCATGCTTGGGTACAGCGGCGCGATCCGCTTCAGCCTGCTGTGTGCTGGCTTGCTGCTTGCTGCCTTGCCCGCGGTCTGCGAGCGACTGGGCCTTGCTGGCGGCCTGCTGCTTGCGGGATGGCTCAGTGCCGGACATCCCGTTCCCCTCCTCTGCTTGCTGCCTGCAGGCAGCGCGTTCTGGATTTCAGCTTCCGTTCATTCACGCTCCGACAAGGCAGCAGGTCGGCTGCCGCCGTCACGGTAATCCAGGAAGCTGTATCTTAGTATGACGCAGCGCTGCGGCGGCTATGTACGGTAAGAGGTGGGTCAGCCATAGATTATTTAAGGTGTGACAAGCATTGGACTAACTAGTGGCAAGCGGCATCAGGTCTGAAATTTCAGCTCCAGCCGTTTGCCTAGCAGCCACATGATGACCAAAGCTGCGATGGCAATTCCGATTCTCCACGGTGCATCCATGATTTTGGCAATGTCAAAGCTGAGCAGAGATACACTCGTAATCATGACCCCCTTGCCCATCAGGATCGCCGTGACGAACACACGCATCGGTACGGTGGTCAGGCCGGAGGCAATATTGACGAGCACAGAGGGTGAGAACGGGAAACAGGACAGCAGGAAGATCGGTGTAAAGCCCCGCTTCTCAATCCAGGCAAAAAATCGGGAGCTTGCCGGGAACTTGCGCTGCAGCCAGCCGCGAAAGCCACCGCCTAGCCGCCTAGCCAGCCAGAATACGAGCATACAGCCGCAGCATACTCCGACCCACGAGTAGAGAATTCCTGGCCCGAGGCCATAGATATTGGCATTGACGGCGATGATAAGCAGCAGCGGCAGAAACGGCAATAACGATTCGAGAAAAGGTGCAATAATGCCTGGCAGCGGTCCGAATGCTGAATAGCTCTCCAGCTTGCGCTGCAACTGCTCGGGGGTAAGATGCTGAACATGGTTCAGCCATTCCTGAATAGAAACCATCCATTCGTTCACAGATCTAACTCCATTTCATGTTAAATAACGTACTCGCTAGAAGACGCTGTAGATAAAGAGAGCGGCACATAGGGCCGTGCGCGGCAGTTACGCCGCGCCTTGCCGCTCCCCTTCGAAGGCTCTGAAAGGAAACCACAGATAGAACAACCCGATCAGCCCGAATAGAATGGCGCTGATGAAGATGACAGATAGCTCGCCATTTGCTGTTGCCAGCATGCCGCCCAGCACCGGGCCAACCATGACACCGATGCCCTCAATCGTGGAGAAGACGCCCCAGCCAAGTCCCTGTCCAGAGGACGGGACATACGAAGCGAGCAGCGCATTCCAGGCGGGAAGCAGGGCTGCATAGGATACGCCGAGCACTGCCGCCAGCAAGATGCACTCCCACAGGGGAGGCTTCCAGGTCAGCAGATACAGGGCGATCGCGAACAGGGAGAAGCCAGCCACGAGAAACCACTTCTTCCCGCCCAGCCGATCAGACAGCCGTCCCATTGGCACCAACCCAAGCACGGTGCAGCATCCGCCAGCCATCAGAATAAATGAATAGTGCGTGCTGGACATGCCGAGCTGCTTCTCTGCAAAGCTGGGCAGGATCGGCACCAGCATGCTGGCGCCGGTCGTCTGCAGAATCATGCCTGGCAGCAGCAACTTCATCTGCCGCAGCTTATCCTTCAACATGACCATCTGCGCCTTGAACGGAATCTGCTCGATGCTGCGCGCGGTCGTATTGCTGATCATTAGGGAGAGGAGCCATGCCAGCAGGGACAGACCCGCCAGCAGATAGAAGGTGAAGGCCGGGCTCCAGTCGAGCAGAACATTGCACAGCACTGGCCCCGCGCCAAGACCGATGAACCATAAGGTGTACAGATAGCCCATCTGAGTCGCCCGCTGCTCCTCGCTCACCTTGGTCAGGCAGACGATCCAGACAGGAGAGATGCCAATGCCATAGATGGCCGAAGCTACAATAAACAGCAGGGGCAACGGAGCATAGCCGAGGATCAGCACGCCCGCCAGACAGAACAGCAATCCGGTGTGAACGACGAAGCGGACAGAGAAACGGTCGAGCAAGTAACCGATGACAAGCTTTAGCCCCGTGTCGGTCAGATAATGTGCCGTAATAGCGATGCCGATAATATCGAGCGTCAGCCCGAGCTGCTTCTCGCCGTAGATGGGCAAGAAGCTGATCAGCATTGCGCCGCGAACAAATTCAACAAGCAGTACGATGGCGGAGAGCAACAGCATCTCTCGGCCAAACCAACTGCTGCGCTTTATTTTGGACATGCTGGCTCCTTTGGTCACTTTTGGGAAGGTCCCCAATTTAATTAACGTATCTTGTGACGTTTAGTTTCCCCCAGTTCGGATGATTTTAAAAACTGCCGATGATAATCGACGGTTCCTTAATTTTTGTTCGACATGGATACCTGAATTCCTTGTAAATCAGACCTTTAATTGCAGATTCCGCCTGAGCTATTACGTCGAGAAATCCATGACGTACTCATCCAAGTTAAGTGTTGGGCATTGTCCCGGAATACAGTATAATGGGGACACATGGGTACAAGAGGAGGGCAACGCGACGATGGAGTATACAACACTGGGACGTTCAGGTCTTAAAGTAAGCCGTCTATGTCTGGGTACGATGAATTTTGGTGTCGATACGGATGAGAAGGAAGCCTTTCGCATTATGGATGCTGCGCTGGATGCAGGGATTAATTTTTTTGATACGGCGAATATTTATGGCTGGGGCGAAAATGCAGGACGCACGGAGAAAATTATCGGACGTTGGTTCAAGCTGGGCGGCGGACGTCGTGCAAGAACCGTGCTGGCAACTAAGTTTTATGGGGATATGCAGGACAAGACAGATGGACCTAACGGGGAACGTGGACTGTCCGCCTATAAGCTGCGCCGTCATCTGGAAGGCTCGCTCAAGCGGCTGAAGACCGATCATATCGAGCTGTATCAGATGCATCACGTCGATCGCAATGTTTCCTGGGCGGAGCTATGGAACGCATTTGAGCATGCTGCGGCTAGCGGGCAGATCGGCTATGTCGGCTCCAGCAACTTTGCAGGCTGGGACATGGCGGTCGCTCAGGGCGAAGCCAAGGCGCGCGGCTTGCTGGGACTGGTGTCCGAGCAGCACAAATATAATCTGCTCTGCAGGCTGCCCGAGCTGGAAGTGCTGCCAGCCGCAGAGCATCTGGGCATCGGCATTATTCCGTGGAGCCCGCTGGACGGCGGATTGCTCGCCGGCAACTGGCATCGCGGCGGCGCAGGCAAGCGCAGCGGCGATGCGAAGCGGCTCGATAAGCACCGCGAACAGTTGGAGGCTTTCAGTGCACTCTGCGATGAGCTGGGAGCACGGGAGGATACGGTAGCCCTCGCCTGGCTGCTGGCTAACCCGGCGGTCACCGCGCCGATCATCGGCGTGCGCACGCTGGAGCAGTTCCAGCGCTCGCTCAAGGCGGTGGAGCTGAAGCTGGATGAGCAGGCGCTCGCGCGGCTGGACGAGATATTCCCAGGGCCGGGCGGCGATGCGCCGCGGGCGTATGCCTGGTGACCTAACAGGCAACTGTGCGCCAGCAACTACAACAAGGCCAGGAGGCGGTCATGCGCTGCCCCTGGCCTTGTTGCGGAAGTGGACAGCTAGATGAGCAGGTTGAACAACAGCGGGTCTTTGTTCAGTTCGGTGAACTGCAGCCCCTTCGCCTGCATCCTGGCAATGAGCGGCTCGTAGTCACTGCGCTGCTTCAGCTCCAGACCCACAAGCGCCGGGCCGTTGTCCTTGTTCGTCTTCTTCGTATATTCGAAGCGCGTTATATCGTCGTCTGGCCCCAGCACATCATCCAGAAACTCGCGCAAGGCGCCGGCACGCTGCGGGAAGTTCACCATGAAGTAGTGCTTCAAGCCCTCATAGACCATGGAGCGCTCCTTGATCTCCTGCATGCGATCCACGTCATTGTTGCCCCCGCTCACGACACAGACCACGGTCTTGCCAGCGATCTGCTCACGGTATGGCTCCAATGCGGCGATCGCTGTTGCTCCTGCCGGCTCGGCAACAATTGCGCTCTCGTTGTATAAGTCCAGCATAATCGTGCAGATGCGACCCTCGGCTACAGTAATGACATCGTCCAGGTAGTGGCTGCACAGTTCAAATGTCAGATCGCCCACCCGTTTGACAGCCGCACCGTCTACGAATTTGTCAATCTCCTCCAGTGCCGTTACCTCGCCCCGTTCACGGGATATCTTCATCGATGGAGCCCCCTCCGGCTCCACGCCGATCAGCTTCACCTGGGGCTGTACTGGCTTCACATAGGAGCCGACGCCAGCCGCCAGCCCGCCCCCGCCGACGGTCACGAAGATATAGTCGGGCACAGTATCGGACTGCTCCAGTATCTCCATCCCTACCGTTCCATTGCCCGCTATAATCTTAGGGTCATCGAACGGATGAATGAAGGGCATCTGCTCCCGCTCGCTGGCGGCGATGGCCTCGGCATAGGCATCATCGAATGTATCCCCCACAAGAATGACCTCAACCATGCTTCCGCCGAAGAACCGCACCTGATTCACCTTTTGACGCGGAGTGGTGCTGGGCATATAGATTTTGCCGGGAATGCCAAGAGTCTGGCATGAGTATGCCACGCCCTGCGCGTGGTTGCCTGCGCTCGCGCAGACGACGCCGTGGAGCGGGCCGCTAGAGGATAAGGATTTCATCAGGTAATAGGCGCCGCGCAGCTTGAAGGAGCGGACGACCTGCAGATCCTCGCGCTTGAGCAGGACGCGGCAGCCGTACCGTTCAGACAGCACGCGGCTATGCTGAAGCGGGGTGCGAATGACGACATCCTTCAACTGATGCTGGGCAAATACAATATCCTCTAAGGGCACGCGATGTGCCGCGTTCGTTTGGTGCTCCATGGATTTTTCCTCCTAGCCATCTGTATATGATATATTGTTAAATGCAAAAAAATCCCGCCCCTCAAGGGACGAGATTCGAACTCGCGTAACCACCCTAATTCCAGCCTCAGCCTCTACATATCCATTCGATAGTCAAGGAAGCGCCAGCACTCTGCAACGTACATGCATACGTGTTCCCTGTAACGGGGGACAGCCGTCCGCAGCTTACAGTCTGGCGCGCAAAGCTCAGCCATGCGTCCTGCCAAAGTTCAGTGGGGCTTCTCGGGGAGGATACCATATCTGCCTGCAACCGCCGGCTTCCAGCATGAACCGGCTCTCTGGGGGATGCTCATGGCATGATCGATGTGTTCCCGTCAATGAATTATTACCCTCTTTATACTCCTGTCCTGCGCAAATGTCAACTGTCTCTCGCAAAAATAGGCATGCTGCTCTTCATCTGCATAACGAGCCGTGATGCTGATTCTAACGCTAGCGGCCTCTGACCGGAAGGCTCCACGCATAAAGCGCTGCACTTGTCTTACAGCTCTGCTCTTGTGCCGAAGGCTGGTGCGTTCAGCTCTCGGCACGCGGTGCGTCGCTGCATACGGCGGTCGGGGGGAATCACAACGTGACGCTGCTCGCACGTCATGCTCTATGCGAGCAAACGGCTGGTTACGACAAGCATCTGCTCCATCTGCTCCGCAGTACCGATGCTGATACGCAGCTTGTCCTCAAGCCGCTCTGCTCGAAAATGACGCACGTAGATGCCGTTCTGCTCCAGACGCTCTGCCAGTGTAGCTGCATTTCCAGCCTGCGCCGGAGGTGTGCAGAGCACGAAGTTGCCCTGTGAGGGCAGCACGGCCCAGCCCGCAGCTTGCAGCGCCAGGCTGAATGAGGCGCGCGTCTGGCGGATCGCCTCCGCTCCGCGTCTCATATGAGGCTGATCAGCAAGGGCTGCAATCGCCAGCCGCTGGCTTAGAGCATTCAGAGGATAGACACCCTTGATCTTCTCCAGTCCACGAATCAACGCTCGTCCTCCGAAGACACAGCCGACGCGAGCTCCAGCGAGCGCATAAGCCTTGGAGAAGGTGCGTAGCACCAACAGATTAGGCAGCTCATGGATAAGACGAATGACGGATTGATCCGAATCCGCGAAATCCATATAAGCTTCATCGATAATGACGAGCGCCGAGGTGCTCCTGGCCAACCGTTCAACCTGCTCAGCAGACAGCAGCAGGCCGGTTGGAGCGCCTGGGTTGACGAGGAAGATGGCGCGGGCATCGCAGGCCGCTGCCGCCAGCTCCTCTGTGTCAATCGTAAAGTCGGGTCGGGCAGCCACACGCACCACCTCGGACTGCCATGCGGCTGCTGCATTATCGTACAGGGCAAAGGTGGGGTAAGGGATAACCGCCTTCCCCCCCAGCCCGATGAAGGCGCGGTAGATAAGCTGGATCAGCTCGCTGGAGCCATTGCCGCACAGCACTTGCTCTGCGCTGACACCGTAGTGAGCCGTTAAGGCTTCTCTTAGCTCGCCCCCCTGTGAATGCGGATAGCAGCGGATCAGCTCGCTCCCCGAATCCTGCAACGCCTGCAGAACGAAGGGGGAGGGAGGATAAGGATGCTCATTTTGGTGCAGTCTGGCAACCGTTAATCCGCTAGCGGGCTGGGTGCCAGGAATATAGGGCTGAAGTCGCTCAATATGCGGCAAGGTGTATTGGGTCAGGTTCATCGGTAGAACGCCTCCTGTATAGGGATAGCGGCTGGCCAGCCTAGATGATACGATAAGTGTACGTGCTTCATGGCTTTTTGAAAATGTACAAAATTGACGAAATTAAAATGACAGATGAATACAAGCAAGGAGGCGGGAACGATGCTGGAATTAACGCCAACGTTAGACGAATCGGCTGATGCACCATTATTCGTGCAGTTGTATCGTTATTTGCGCGCTGAGCTGCTGAGCGGAGCCATTCCGCCAGGCACACGGTTGCCCTCTATTCGCAGCCTCGCAGCGCATCTGCGCCTCAGCCGCACGCCGGTTGCCCAGGCCTACGAGCAATTGCAGGCTGAAGGCTACCTTCATAGCCGTCCACGCAGCGGTTACTATGCTTCACAGTTGCAAGAGCGCTCGCCTGCAATAAGAGAATCGCCGTCCAGGACATCCGCGCCCTTGCACACCTATCATGCCCGTCACAGCGATCCGATCGAATATGACTTCGGCTATGGCAGTGTCGACACCAGTCAGTTCCCCATCTCCAGATGGCACAGGTGGCTTAGCCGCTGCATGAAGCAGGACGGAGGCCGCCTGCTGTTGTATGGCGAGCTGCAGGGGGAGCCTGAGCTGCGCCGTGAGATCGCCGCCTACCTGCATCAGATGCGCGGCGTGCGCTGCTCGCCGGATCAGATCGTGATTGGGGCCGGGACATACCATTCGCTTGATCTGCTGTTCCAGTTGCTGGAGGGCGAGGTGCAGCGACTTGCTGCCGAGGAGGCGGTCAATGAAGGCATCCGGGCGCTGCTCGCTCGCTTCCGCTTCGACTGTCGTCCGCTGTGTCTGGAGGACGATGGCATCCGCATCGAGGAGGTGGTGGAGAGTGGCGCGCAGGCTGTGTATGTGACGCCATCGCATCAATTTCCCTATGGGATGACACTGTCGGCAGGCAAGCGGCTCCAACTGCTGGATTGGGCCTCGCATAGCGGCAGCCTGATCATCGAGAATGACTATGATGGTGAGTTTCGTTACGGCGGCGGCAGGCCGATCCCTTCCTTGCAGAGCATGGATGAGACGGGGAGCGTCGTCTATATTGGCACCTTCTCGCGTGTGCTGACTCCGGCCATCCGCATCAGCTACATGGTGCTGCCACCGCGGCTGCTGGACAAGTTTGGGGCGTTTGCCCAGCGGTACGACCAGTTGGCCTCTCCGATATTTCAGCATGCTCTTAGTGAGTTCATGGCCTCTGGCGATCTGTCGCGCCATATTCGGAGAATGCGGGCGCTCTATCAGACGAAGCAGCAGGCTATCACCTCGCGGATCGCAAGTCTGCTGGGGGAGCAGATGGATATGATTGGCGCCGCTTCGGGGCTGCATCTGCTGCTCCGTGATCACAGATCGCGGAGCGAGCACGATCTCATCGAGCGTGCAAGGCAGCATGGGGTTAGCGTATATCCCGTCTCTCCGTATGCACTGTTGCCTGAGCGGGCGGCTGAGGGTACCGTGCTGCTGGGCTATGGGGGGCTTACGGTGTCTCAGATTGGAGAGGGTGTGTCCCGACTGGCCGATGCCTGGAGCTGATCCTTGTAAAGTGGCTGGTGGCGCAGGGCGTCTGCACGGTGGCAAGTCCTGCCATCCAGATGCCAGGTGGATTCCATGCTTCCCTTCCCTCGATCTCTAGGCTATAATCAGGTCGTGTGTCCAATTATTAGGGGGAGGCAATAAGGGATGAAGAAATTGAAGCTTGTCCAGCAGGTTGCTGAGGAAGGTGTAGTAGCCGTACTGCGTGGGGACACCCCGGATGAAGTGGTAGAGATGGCAGAGCAATCAATTGCTGGCGGAATCAAAGTGATTGAGATTACGATGACAGTGCCTTTCGCGCTGCGTGCGATCGAGAAGCTGGCTGCCAAATATTCAAGCACCACCTCGGACCCATCCAAATATGCGATTATCGGCGTCGGTACGGTGCTGGACCCTGAGACAGCGCGCGCTGCTATTCTGAGCGGTTCAGAATTTGTCGTCGGGCCATCTCTGAATCCTGCGACTGTTACGTTGTGCAACCGCTACCGCGTGCCGGTCATGCCGGGTGTAATGACCGTCAAGGAGATTCAGGAGGCGCTGGAGCTGGGCGTTGACATTGTGAAGCTGTTCCCGGGCAACCTGTACTCGCCATCGATGATCAAGGCGATCAAAGGACCTATGCCGCAGGCGAACATTATGCCAACAGGCGGCGTATCGCTGGACAACCTCGGTGAATGGATCAAGGCAGGGGCTGTTGCTGTCGGTATCGGCTCCGATCTGACGACGGCTGCGGTCAAGCAGGGGAACTATGCATTGATTGCTGAACGTGCTGCACAATATATTGCTGCTTACAAGGCTGCCAAGGTCTGAACCGACTAACTCCATTCCTTAGAATGGAGCAGGAGCAGCCAACGCATACCCGAGTGAGGCATGGCGATCTGATCGAGAGGATTGCCATGCCTTACTCGGGTTTTTGTTATGCCTGAAGGTATGTTTCTGATCCAGAGCGATTACTATTCTATAGGGAGGGGAGCATGCTAGTAACCCGCGTTGCTCTTTGCTGCTGTGGTACAAGATGATTTACGTATAGAGGTGGATGTTCACGGCGATTTACTTTATACTGGAGTAGACAGCTTTACAGGTCAGGGAGGTACCAAGGAACATGCAGCCATTGCGCTCTGAGGAGCAGAAAAAACGCGACATTGCCAATCGACGAAGCTTTTCCTTTCGCTTAAATATATTCTTTTTCCTCACTTTTTTTGTATTTTCTGTACTCATCGTCCGACTTGCCGTTCTACAGTTTGTTGAGGGCCCCGAGCTGAGGGCGAAGGTCACCAGCATCGGCACCCGCTATGTCAAAATTCCGCCCATTCGTGGCAATATCTATGATCTGAATAGTGAGCCAATCGCTTATTCGACGTCCACGCAATCGCTCTATTACACCATTCAGCCTGACACCACAGAGGACAGTGCGCGCGAGATGGCCAGGCATTTGGCTGCGGCATTCGAGGAGCTGGGCAACGCAAGCAAAGCCAAGGACGGCCAAGATGCCGCGAGCGGCAGCGCAGGAAATTCCAGTGGTGGAGAGGATGGCAGCAGCGAGGCTAACGGGGGGAGCAACGTGCACCTGACGGCGGAGAAAATCTATGAGCTGATGGACATCAAGGGCAGAATTACCTATGTCTTCGAGCCGCGTCGGATCAAGGCCGGCGTGAACGAGGAAGAGATTGCCTATTTCATGGAGAATGCCGATCTGTACCCCGGAGTGGACATCATCGAGGAGAGTATCCGTCACTACAGCGAGGATACGGTGGCCGTGCAGCTCGTCGGCTACATGAAGGGCTTTAATGCATTGTATCAGGAGCAGAATGGCCTGACGAAATATCAGGAAATCAAGCAGCAGAATTCCACACGCGACCCGGTTGACCAGTATCTGGATAAGGAACGGGTCGGCTATGACGGGCTGGAGCTGATGTATCAGGATGAGCTGCGCGGCAAGAATGGTGTCAAGCGCTACCCGGTCGACAGCATGAACCGGATTATCGGTCCGATGGAGTTCACTGCGCCGGAGAAGGGCAACAACCTGTTCCTGACCATCGACAAAAATGTCCAGCTCCGGGCAGAAGAAGCGATAATGAACCATCTGGAGAAGATTCGCACCTCCTCCAACCCGCGCGAGCGTGCCAAATATGCGCGTACCGGCTACGCTGTGGCGATGGAGGTCAAGACAGGCAAGGTTGTAGCGATGGCGAGCATGCCGGACTATGATCCGAATGTGTGGCAGAGCACCATTACGAAGGAGCAGTCTGAATATCTGCAATACTTTATTAATAACGGCACCATCCGCACCTCGATGCCTTATTATGAAGACCCGAATGAGGTCAAGAACCATCCCTCGTCTCTCGTTTACCTGGGCTCGACACAGAAGCCGCTGACGGTGCTGCTCGGGCTGAATGAGAAGCTGTTCACCCCGCAGTCGACCTACTACGACCGCGGAGCGTTCTACTTCGGGCGCGAGGGTCACAAGACGAGTGTCTCCAACGCGGGCAACAAGGCTAACGGACTATTAAGACCATGGGAAGCTATTAAACAATCCTCCAACGCCTTTATGTCGGAGATGATTGGCAACCGGCTGTACATGAAGCCGGGGGATGAGGGGCTGCAGATCTGGGATCGGTACATGGAGCAATTTGGGCTCGGCGTGCTGACCGGCAGCGGACTGCCGAACGAGTCCAAGGGCGTTAAGGACTACTTCAGCGAGAGCAGCGGCAGCGCCCAGGCGGCGCTCGTCTTCGCTTCCTTCGGTCAGCAGGGGCGATACACGGCACTGCAGCTTGCGCAATATACGACCATGCTGGCGAACCGCGGCAAACGGATGAAGCCGCAATTCGTCAATGAGATTCGTGATGCCAAGGGCAATCTGGTGCAGGGCTATACGCCCGAGGTGCTCAATGAGGTCGATATTCCAGATGCGTATTGGGAGGTAGTCGAACGGGGGATGTCCCAGGTGCCTGTCCAGGGCTTTAATGGATTCCCGTATAGCTTCAACCGGAAGACAGGAACGTCCCAGCAGGACGTAGGCAAGCGCAAGCGGGTGGAGAATGCGGTCTTCATCGCCTACGCGCCAGCGGACAATCCGGTGCTGGCGGTGGCGGTGGTCGTGCCGGATGGCGGCTATGGCGGCTGGGGCGCGGCGCCGATCGCACGGCAAATATTCGATGCGTATGATGATGAGATCGGCTTGACCGGCACGCCCAAAAACCCGACACGCAAGCAGTCTGATGGAGCGGCCGATGCGGGCAGCGCGGCAGGCGCTGACGGAGAGCAGGGAACGGGCGGGCAACAGAGCACTGCAGATGGCAGCGCCAACGGTCAGAGTACGACGAATGTCCCAGGAACTGCTGGTACGGCCAGCGGCCAGTCTGCTCCCGGGGCGCAGTAAGCCGCAGAGGATTTAAGGACAGGCGAGCAACGCTCGGGCAAGATCGGCTTGCCCGGAGAAGATACCACGCCTTCAACCCCGTATTCGATCGGAGCACAAGAAAGCAGCAGGCGGTTGCCTGCTGCTTTCTGTGCCATTGGGGGTGTTGCCGTTAGGCGAGAATGGGGATAGATAGGCTCAGGCTGCTCCATAGCGCGGCCTGGCAAACCGGAACGTAGCCTATGCCGTAGCGCCACAATGCCAAGGCGCGCGTCGCGCATCGCTTAGCCATCCAAGCTGGGCTTATACATCCGCATGCTCGGGAGTGAATGACGGGCAGCTACAGCTACGTCCAGCGGGCTGCCCAGAGCTTCATTTCCTTCAATATATTGTGCAGGTCTTGCCCCTTGGGGGTCAGCGTATATTCGACCGTTACGGGAACAGTAGGGAATACCTCACGCTCCAGCACCCCTTTCTCCTCCAGGTGGCGCAGCGTCGTGGTGAGCGCGCGGGGGCTGACCTCGGGGATGGAGCGCTGAAGCTCGGCGAAGCGCCTCGTTCCGCAGAACAGCTCGCGCAGCACGAGAAAGGCCCATTTACCGCTTAATACCTCCAATGTTTTCTCCACATTGCACTCTATGACGACAGGCTCCTTGGGAACATAGTTATTGGCAGACAATTGTCGTTCTCCTTTCACCGTCTGTCATGCCGCGCCGCAATCGACAACTAGGGTACGGGTTGCTCTTGCCCCGTATTTGCTGGCGAAGAGTCAGCTTGCTTGGCCCAGGGGCACAGGAGGAGCGTTCCAGAGAGCGGTAGCGCTCTCACAAGAGATGCAGCAGTTGGAGCGAGAGAGCTGCATAACGCACCAGCATCCGTTGCCTCACAGCCGTTCTATCCTTGCAGCACGAGCAGATAACATCAGGTATCGTTAATATTGTTAGTATACCTTGCGAAGTAGAAGATGCAAACAAGCTTGTTGCAGCCCCGGTGCTGCAACAAGCTTGTTTGATGTGCGCAATAATCCGGTCACGCCGGTAGCCATCATCAGGAGAATGATAGGATCGGCTTGAGTCCCTCCAGGTTGCGGGGAAGCTCTCCACTATCCGATAATAATATCCTCCTTCGGATAGTGGAAATTTTGCTTGCGTTGATTGGTGCGGAACAGAAAGAGCAGCGAGAGCACGCCAATCCGCCCAATGAACATAATGAGAATGAGCACCCATTTGCCACCGGTAGTCAGTTGATCGGTAATGCCCATCGACAGGCCGCTGGTGCCGAACGCAGAGCACACCTCGAAGATGAGCGAGACGAGCGGCAGATGATTATGCTCGGTATACGCCAGCAGGATCGTACTGGAGATGACGATCATCGTAGCTGCGGTGAAGACGACAAAGCTCTTGGTAATGTCCTCCTGCTTCACTGTGCGGCGGAAGATACGCACCTCGCTGCGACCTGCAGCGTAATGGACGAGCGTCAGCAGAATAACAGCAAAGGTGGTCGTGCGGATGCCCCCGCCGACACTGGATGGACTGGCGCCGATGAACATCAGCGCAGACAGAAGCATCTGCGTCGGCATGCTGAAATCATTAATATCCATCGTATAGAACCCGGCGCTGCGCGTAGAGACAGAATTGAACAGCGAATAGAACAGCTTCTCGTGCCAGGTGAGCGAGGCGAAGTACAGGCTGTTCTCCAGCAGCCAGATGCCTGCAGCCCCGAATACGATCAGGATGAGAAACATCAGGCCCGTTACCTTCGTGTACAGGGAGAAGCGATAACGCTGCTCATTGCGCCTGGAGAAATATTGCCGCAGCTCGATCAGCACTGGAAATCCGATCGCTCCCAGCAGCACTAACAGCATCGTTACCATCTGCACGAGATAGTCGTCCCGGAACGGGGCCAGCGAGTCGCCATAGATGTCAAAGCCCGCATTCGTGAAGGCCGAGATCGAATGAAATGCGCTATGGACGAAGGCCGTCAGCCAGTCGTCATATATGCCAGCAAGCTTGAAGTAGACAGTCAACACCGCGGCGCCTGCAGCTTCAATAATCAGGGTCAGGATAAAAACGAGCCGCAGCAGCATAACCAGCCCGGAGAGATTATTGCGGTTCTGGTCGACCATGATCAGCTTCCTGTATGAAAGACTGATATTGCGTCCGAGTATAAGCCATAGGAAGACACCGAGCGTCATAATGCCAATGCCGCCAAGCTGGAACATGCACAGCAGCGCAATCTTGCCGAACTCGCTGAAGGTTTCGGCCGTGCCGACGACCGTCAGACCTGTAACGCTGACTGCGCTCGTGGCAGTAAACAGCGCGTCCATCCAGGAGAGGCGTGCCCCCTCTTGCCAACTGATAGGCAGCCGCAGGATGATCGTTGAAAGAATGACAGCTAGTAAATAGCCGAGCACGATGAATTGAGTAGGCGTGATCCGGTTGGATGCCTGTTTGAGCCGGGATTTCATATGAACTAAGGTGCCTCCAAAATGTAAATGTGAACGCTATGTAATCTGTCCGATATGTTCAGCATAGCCATGATGTTCGTGAATAATGCTATCATACCTGATTCCATGAAAAGAAGCCATGCGGAGGTCGAAAAGCTGTTACATTCGGCAACTATTGGTAATACTATGGAGAGAAAGGGGGGAGCAGGGTGGCTATATTGCCGATTCACGAACGCCTTGCGGAGCTGTGGACACTCAAGGGGACGCGAGATTTGTCCGACCAGGAGACGATGGATATGGAGCATTGTCTAGCGGTGAATGCCTCATATTGCCGCGAGCTGGCTCATCTGCGCAATCTGTCCTTGCTGGCGTCCATGACAGGGGATACGAGGTGGCAGCATGAGATCTGCTCGCAGATCGAAAAGCTGTCAGGCGCACCGCCTGCTCCGCCCCGATAATATGTTTAGCAATAGCTTCTCAAGCTGCCCGGAACAGCCGCTGCAACGGTGGTTCCGGTTCTTTGGCGTGCGGCGAAATATAATTTGACACTGATAATCATTATCAGTAAAATATAAAGCATGAACCTACTCAGGAGGAGGTATCGTCTTGGCGACGGAGGGCAAGCCTGCCGATCAGGATTGGCTATTATTTCATTTTTCATCTGTCAAAGTGTTTGGCGAGAACGCATTGATCGCAGCGCCGATGGGACAAGGTGTCATGCGTAAATATACATCAGGAAGCTGGGAGCGTGTGGAGGAGGGGCTGCCGCCGCAGACGCATGTGAATCGTCTGTATGTGCAGGAGCGGCTGTTGTCGGCGTGCACCAATAACGGCTTATTCTATTATACGGGCGAGCAGTGGGAAGCCTCATCGCTGGCCATCGGCTGCTATCAATTCCGTCAGGTTGGCAAAACCTCACTGGCTGCGACACAATATGGTTTTTGGAGCGGCATGCGCGACCACTGGCATAATCTGGCGTTCCCGAATGAGATCGTCTATGATTTTCTCTATTTGCCTCAATATATCATACTCGGGATGGAGCAGGGCGTAGCGATCTATGATCGGCTAGAGGATGACTGGATGGAATTCAAGCTGGGCGCGGCGGTAACCTCGCTTGCCGTCTTCGGCGGGCGGGTTATCGGTGTTACGGAGCAGGGGGAACTGATGCAGGGGGATGGAAGAGGCGGCTTCCAGACCTTCAGCTTTGACGGATTATTTCTGTTCTCTGTCGTCACGAAGGGGAAGGATGTCTATCTCTGCTGTGACCGCGGGCTGTACAGACTCGGTCTTGTCGGGGGGCGCATCTCGCTGATCTCGTTAAAGCTGGGTTGTCCTGTGACAGACATCGACACGGACGGCGACCAGATGTATCTGGCCACACTGTTCGAGGGCGTACAGACGATGGGCAATGAACGCTAAGGAAGGCGGAGAAGGTCAAGAGAATGGAGCCGATACGGGATTACAAGCTGGAGGAGGTGCTGCGCAGTGCGGTCTCGGATGGCTGCGAACGCCGACAGGCCAGGGCAGCGACAGGCGCTCTGCATCCGCTACATTGGCGGCAGTTGTCGCAGTATGCGCTCAGCCATGCGATCAATGATTACTTTGCGCTCCCGTCGCAAGCAAGGCACCCGCAGCTACTACCGGTGTTGCTGGAGCGCAGGTGGACGAACCGCTGCGGCGCATTCGATTCACTGGAGCACTTTGCGCAGATTCGCCAGCGGCTGGGCAGCGAGATGGCCCGGCTGCTGGAGGGACGCCATAGCGATGAGCCCTTGCTCCGATTTGAGCAGTGGGAGACGCATCATCCTCAGTTGCGGCGCAGGCTGTCGATGATCTTTCAACTCGTCATGTCCGCAGAGGTTGAAGACGGTTGTGCCGCGGACGGTTCGCGGCTGGAGACAGCAGACGATCTCAGGAACGGGCAGCGCTACATTGTGCAGAAGTATGTGGTCGATGATAGCGAGGAGCTGCTGCGCGCATTTTGCCATTATACGACGGTCTTTTGCAGCAGCGCATTCCCCCGCTTGCCAGAGAGGATCGAGATCTATTCGTTGCTTACCGGACGCTGCGAGGTCATGCATCCGGTGTCTAATCACCTGCAGCAGTCAGTGGATTATGTGCGGCTGGCATTAAGCCTCTTGCCGGCAGAGGCGCCCTCCCGCGAGAAGTCCGCAGAAGGGGCGATATGTTGGGTGAATTGACCGTTTGCCTGTGCGAGGATGGTGTTCCATCAAGGGCTGCTGACGAGGTGGGCAGACGCTAATTAAAGCTTCGTGGTTCTATTTGATATTGAGTATTGTTATATATAGTTTTGGGCGTTCATTCCATATTTCATTTTAAGGGGCATTGAGGAGGAGCTAGCTTGTCTACAGTTATTGTCGTATTTGCCAGCATGTCAGGGAACACAGAGGAGATGGCAGATGCCATTACAGCAGGAATTCGCGCGGCTGGCATAGAGCCGGTCGTAAAAGAGGTCATGGACGCCAATGCGAGCGAGCTGGAGCAATATGACGGCATTGTGCTGGGCGCTTACACATGGGGAGACGGCGAATTGCCGGATGAATTTCTGGATTTCTATGAGGAGATGAATGGCATTCATCTGGAAGGCCAAAAAATCGCCGTGTTCGGCTCGGCGGATTCGTCATATCCTATGTTTGGAGCTGCCGTCGATATCTTGACAGAGAAGCTGCAGGAACGCGGAGGAATCAAAGTGCTGGAGGGACTGAAAATTGAACTGAATCCGTCCGCAGATGAACGAGAGGAATGTATCCAGTACGGCAAGAGCTTCGTTGAATCACTAGCCTAAGGCGGTGTTAATGTGGGGATGCTGTATGAAGTTGTAAGCCGATCGATTGCCCGGGAGAAGCTGGAGAGAGCAGAGCAGCCGCAGCAGGCTGAGCTGGTGTTGCAGGCCAGCCATCTGGAAGCAGAGAGGAAGCTGCGTGCCACCTACGCCACGGAGGATCGACTGCTTGCAGCGGAATAGAAGTGAAGGAAGGGATCGCCTGATGGGGCGGTCTCTTCTTTGGCGTGTTCTGTCGCTAAGGGGGCGACACTGTCCTCTGGACGCGCTGTCCCTCTATCTGCAGGCGCGCTGTGGTCGGCAATGTATGCTACAATATAGCCATAGAAGACCAAGCGAAGGGATATTGGAGCCAATGAATCTGCTGTCAGTGGAGAATATAACAAAGACCTATGGGGAAAAGGTACTGTTCAAGGATGTAACGTTCGGTCTGGAGGAAGGCGACAAAATGGGCATTATCGGTGTCAATGGCACCGGGAAGTCAACCTTGCTCCAGGTGGTGGCGGGTCTGGAGCCGCCTGACAGCGGTCGGGTTGCAGTCGGAAGCCGGGTGCGAATCCAGATGCTGGCGCAAAGCCCGGTGTTCGACCCGGAGATGAGCGTGCTGGAGCATCTGTATCAGGGCAGCTCCGCTGAGATGGTTGCGCTGCGTGCGTATGAGGAAGCGCTGACCGCGCTTGAGCTGCGACCTGGAGACGAGACCTTGCAGCAGCGGCTGGTAGCAGCCAATACACGTATGGATGAACTCAATGTATGGCAGTTGGAGAGCGATGCGAAGACGGCATTGACAAGGCTCGGGATTACAAGCTTTGATGCGAAGCTGGGCACGCTGTCCGGGGGTCAGCGCAAGCGGGTAGCGATGGCGGCTGCGCTCATTCAGCCGTCGGATGTGCTGATTCTCGATGAGCCGACGAACCATATTGATAATGAATCGGTGGCCTGGCTGGAGGGCATGCTCCAGAAGCGTAAGGGCGCACTGCTCATGATTACGCATGATCGCTACTTCCTTGATCGTGTCAGCAACCGGATGATGGAGCTGGATCGCGGGAGCGCGTTCTTCTACACCGCCAACTATACCCGATTTCTGGAGCTGAAGCTGGAGCGCGAGGAGCGCGAGGCTGCCTCCGAGCTGAAGCGGCAAAATCTGCTGCGCAGCGAGCTGGCATGGATTCGGCGCGGCGCCAAGGCGCGCACGACGAAGCAGAAGGCGCGGATCGAGCGCTTCGAGCAGCTCAAGGAGGCCGCGCCGGAGCGGGCTGGCGGCAAGCTGGATGTGTCGGTCGCCTCGCAGCGGCTCGGCAAGAAGATCATCGAAGCGGAGCAGCTTCGCAAGGCATATGGCAGCCGTGTGCTGTTCGAGGATTTCAACTATATCGCGGTGCCGGGCGACCGGCTTGGCATTATCGGACGCAATGGTAGCGGGAAATCAACGCTGCTTCGGATTCTGGCGGGCAGACTGGAGCCCGATGGCGGCACGGTCGAGCGAGGGCCTACGGTGAAGCTGGGCTGGTTCTCTCAGGAGCATGAGGAGATGAATGAGGAGCTCCGAGTCATCGAATATATCCGTGAAGGTGCCGAGCAGGTGCGGACAGCCGAAGGGGAGCTGATCTCGGCCGGACAGATGCTGGAGCGATTCTTGTTCCCATCCACCCTGCAGTGGACGCCGATCGCCAAGCTGTCCGGCGGGGAGAAGCGTCGGCTGCAATTGCTGCGCGTGCTGATGCAGGCACCCAATGTGCTGCTGCTGGACGAGCCGACGAATGATCTGGATATAGCGACGCTGACGGTGCTGGAGGACTACCTTGACGAGTTTCCGGGCGTCGTCCTGATCGTATCGCATGACCGTTATTTCCTGGATCGTACTGTAGAGCGAATCGCTGCCTTTGAAGGCGGAGGCAAGGTGAGTGTGCATGTCGGCAATTATACCGAGTATCAGGAGCGTGCTGCGCTTGCAGGGCAGCAGATGCCAGATAGAGAGTCGAGTAGCAAGGGGACGGGAAGTCCGTCCAGCGATGACAGCGAAGCGGGCAGTGCAGAGGGCTCCAGGGCAGGACAGCGCGGCAAAGCGCTGAAGATGAGCTATAAGGAGCAAAAGGACTTCGAGCAAATCGACGACTGGATTGCTGAAGCCGAAGCCGAGCTGACGCGGCTGGAGAGCAGGATGGAGGAGGCAGCCAGCGATTCCGTCAGGCTGCAGGAGCTGGCTATGGAGCAGCAGGCGGCAGAGACCCGACTGGAGGAGCTGCTGGAGCGCTGGACCTATCTGAACGAGCTGGCGGAGCAGATTGCTGCCCAGAAGAAGTAACATCCAGGAAGCACTAGCTATTATATTATGAAGCCGTAGACGTAGCCATGCTGTCCCACGACAGACAGCACCCCCTGAACAGGAAGTGACCTTCCGCGCAGGGGGTGTTTGTATGTTATCCTTCAGCTTGAAGCGTTGGTGCCATGGGGTGGACACAGAGTGTACCACGCTCAAGGCGTCCTCTAGTGCAGCTCGGATAGCTGCAAGCCTGTTCTGCGTCTGACTTGCTGTTGCAACGAAGCAAGCCGGAGGCTGCAGTTCTGCAGGCGGTCGCTGCTTATCTGCCGTTGAATGCCTTCAGCATCCAGACATGCTTCTCCAGTCCGGTATGAATGGCTAGCAGCAGATCGGCGGTTGTCTCGTCGTTCAGCTCCTGAGCGGCGGACATGCCCTCCTTCAGCTCCGTGATCAGCGTCGTATAATCGCTGATCAGCGTATCGACCATCTGGATTGCGTTCTCGTCAGGACGCGCCTCCTGCACGCTGGAGGCCTCCAGGTAGTCGCTCATCCGGGCCAGAGGCTTGCCGCCCAGCGCCAGAAGACGCTCGGCCAGCTCATCTACATGCAGCGCCGCTTCTTCATACAGCTCCTGGAATTTGGCATGGAGCGTGAAAAACTGCGGGCCGCTCACATACCAGTGGTAGTGATGCAGCTTGACATACAGCACGCTCCAGCTTGCGATCTGGCGGTTCAGGACATCTTGCACGATTTGTTTGGACATGGATGTTGCCTCCTTTAAAGGGGGATAGTCTCTAGGATGTTATGAATCAGGCTTGCTGTGCAGCAGGAGCGGAAGCTGCTTCCTCCAGAAACTTCTCACAATCCAGAGCGGCCATACAGCCGCTGCCTGCGGCAGTGATCGCCTGACGGTACCGTGTATCCTGAACATCGCCACAGGCGAATACACCCGGGATGTTCGTGTGGGAGGTGCCAGGCTTCACGACAATGTAGCCCAGCTCATCGGTCTCGACCTGTCCGCCCAGAAATCCGGTATTTGGCGTATGCCCGATCGTAACGAACACACCGTCAGTCTCCAGCACTTCCTCCTCGCCGGTCTCATTGTTCCGCACCTTCAGTCCGGTTACGCCGAGAGCGCCTGCGACAACTTCAATCGGCGTCCGGTTGAGGCTCCACGATACCTTTTCATTGGCACGCGCACGATCCTGCATGATTTTGGAGGCGCGCAGCTCATTGCGACGATTCACAACCCGTACCTCTGACGCGAAGCGTGTCAGGAAATTCGCCTCCTCCATCGCGGAATCGCCACCGCCGACGACGATGATCTTTTTGCCCCGGAAGAAAAATCCATCACAGGTCGCACACGTGCTGACACCGCGGCCAATGTTATCTTTCTCGCCGGGAATGCCCAAATACTTGGCGGAAGCGCCAGTGGATATAATCAGTGTCTCCGCCTCGATCGCTCCCAGAGAGTCCACCTCCAGCTTGAATGGGCGAGCGCTCAGGTCGGTCTTGGTGACCCAGCCGCTCTTGAACACCGCGCCGAAGCGTTCAGCCTGCTTCCTCATATTGCTCATCAGCTCCGGTCCCATAATGCCGTCCGGGAAGCCTGGGAAGTTCTCCACCTCTGTTGTTGTAGTCAGTTGTCCGCCCGGCTCAGGGCCTTCAATGACAAGGGGATTCATATTGGCGCGAGCCAGGTAGATCGCTGCGGTAAGTCCGGCAGGGCCGGTGCCGATAATTACAGTATGATAGGTCATGGAAATCACGCTCCGTATTTATAATATATGAATTCTTTTTTTATAATTATTATAAATAAGAGATGATTTGTCAAGTGCCTTCCGCGTGAACAAGCTGTGTCCGGCAATGGGGAAGGGAGCCTATTGTATCCGAATATGAAATTCGCGCGTGCGCGGGCCATCGAATTCGCAGAAATAAATACCCTGCCAGCGGCCGAGCAGCAACTGCCCCTTATGAATGATGACCGTCTGCGAGCTGCCTGTTGTGATTGCCTTGAGATGCGAGGCGGTATTTCCTTCTGCATGGCGGTATTTCGGGTGCTCCCACGGGAATACCTCGTCCAGCCGCATGAGCACATCATGCCTGACATCCGGGTCGGCATTTTCCTGAATCGTAATTCCTGCTGTCGTGTGCGGACAGTAGACGACAGCCAGTCCCTCCTGTATGCCTGAAGCTTGTACCGCGGCCCTCACGGCACGGGTAATGTCAATCATCTCATCGCGTTTGGAAGTGCGAAGTCTCTCGGTAATCATCATCTTACGTCCTCCTCCTATAAGCTTGATGCCATTGTAACAGATGTCTCTCCTGCGCTTCCAGCAGCACTGAAGATTACATCTTGCATACAGGGAGGGGGTATGCTAGAATGAATCTCAGATAGTGTGCTAGCTGCAGGGAGAGAGGGGTGAGGCGCTTGGATAATCAACAGCATAATTCAGGAGCGGTTGAAGTGGATCAGCATACCGAGGCTGAGCATTGTGGGCATGAAGGCGAACAGCGCAGAAGCCACCATTCCGAGAAATTCCAGGCGAATCTGATTGCCCGTCTGAATCGAATTGAAGGACAGGTTCGCGGAATTAAGGGCATGATCGAACGCCAGACCTACTGCGATGATGTACTCAATCAGATTGCTGCTGTGCAGTCAGCTCTTAATGGGGTAGGGAAGCTGCTGCTAGAGGGGCATATGAAGAGCTGTATTGTCGAGCGGATTGAAGAAGGCGACAAGGATGTGCTGGACGAATTGCTCAAGACGATTAATAAGCTGATCAAGTAGAAGCAGGCGTTGTAATCTACGTGAAGCTGCCCGGCTGGGACTGCTTGTCTACCCGTACCCGAGGCAGCCATGCTGCGCCGCCAGATTCGCAAGTCATTGCAGGCGCACAGAGATGTGTGAACGAGGGCTGGTGAAGAGGGCAGGACATGTAATTTTGCGTTATTTTATACTCTACTGGAGTATAGTAATAATATATGAAGTAAATAATGATATAAAGGAGCTGAACAGGATGAAAGAGGTAACGCTGCAGGTAGAAGGAATGTCTTGCGGGCATTGTGTGAAGTCGGTCGAGGGGGCGCTGGAGCCGCTGGGCGCGCGCGGTGTGGTAGATCTGGCGGGCAAGAGTGTGAAGGTTGCCTATGATGAAGGCAAGGTGAGCCTGGAGCAGATCAAGGAGGCAATCGAAGAACAGGGCTATGATGTAGTGTAGGCTTTCCAGGCGGAACATAAGCTGCGGCATCTGAGGGATATTCAGATGCCGCAGCTTTTTTGCAATTGGCTTATGGAGCAAGGGAAGAGTGAATGTACATACAAGTTGGGGCTATGATATAATCGAGGAATACAACTTATATGTAATCGAGGTGTGTCTTGAAGCAGCCTACGCCAAAATATATATTGCTCAAACGTGAAATATTGACATGGATTACAACCACCCGGTTCAAGCCGCATGACAAGCTGCCCTCGGAGAACGAGATTGCGCAGCGGTTCGAGATGAGCCGTCAGACGGTGCGCCAGGCGCTCGGAGAGCTGGAGCAGGACGGCTGGCTGTACCGGTTGCAGGGCAAAGGAACATTCGTGTCGGAGCCTCCTGTGGGAGAGCGCCGTGGCAGCTCGTCCGGCCTGACGGTCGGCATGATCACCACCCATATCTCCGACTATATCTTTCCGATTATCGTGCGCGGAGTGGAGTCGGAGCTGCGGTCGCTCGGCGGTCGCTTGCTGCTGGCGAGCACGGACAATGAGAAGGAGAAGGAGCGCGAAAGCCTGGAATCGATGCTCCATGAGCCGCTGGACGGTCTGATCATCGAGCCGACCAAGAGCGCGGAGGGCAATCCTAACTTCCGCTTTTTCCTGGCGCTCGATGCTCAGAACATCCCGTATATTATGCTCAATGAGCGGTATAGCGATGTTGATGCCCCCTGTCTGCGGCTGGATGACGAGCAGGGAGGCTATCTGGCGACGCGCCATCTGCTGGAGCTTGGCCATCAGCGGATCGCCGGCTTTTTCAAGACGGATGACAATCAGGGCGTACACCGGATGCGCGGCTTCCGCAGAGCTCATCGCGAGGCGCAGCTTCCTCTCATCCCGGATCTGCTGCTGCGCTATACGACGGAGGAGAAGGATCGGCGCCCGCTGGAGACGGTGGCAGAGCTGCTCAGCCGCGAGCCTGCAGATCGCCCCACTGCGATCGTCTGCTATAATGACCAGCTTGCGGTGAGGCTGCTGGATGTCATTCGGCAGCGGGGACTGAATGTCCCCGAGGATATATCGCTGGTCGGCTTTGATGATTCGAATCTGGCGACCGCCACGGAGGTCAAGCTGACAACGATGACGCATCCGAAGACCGAAATGGGCGAGCAGGCTGTACGTACCTTATATCAACTGATCGAGCAGCGCGGCAGAGGCGGACAGGTGGAGGATATGGTATATGAGCCCAAACTGGTGGTGCGCGAATCTACAGGGCGACCAAAATAATACGTGACATACTTGTACGTACAACCTATAATATGATACAGGTAAGCGTTTATATTTAGAGGGACTGGAAGGGAGCGGCTGCTGATGCTGGAGTCATTGAAGCAAGCGGTGTGGGAAGCGAATATGGACCTTCCCAAGTATGGACTGGTAACATTTACATGGGGCAATGTAAGCGGCATTGACCGCGAGAGCGGGCTGGTCGTTATTAAGCCAAGCGGGGTTCCGTATGATGAGCTGAAGCCGGAGCAGATGGTTGTCGTTGATCTGGATGGCAAGGTGGTAGAGGGAGATTACCGACCGTCCTCCGATACGGCGACCCATGTTGTCTTGTACAAAGCATTCGAGGGCATCGGCGGCATCGTGCATACGCATTCGCCTTGGGCGACCAGCTTTGCGCAGGCCGGGCGTGGTATTCCGGCACTTGGCACGACCCATGCCGATTATTTCTACGGTGAGGTACCTTGCACCCGCGCGATGACGGAGGAAGAGGTCAAGGGAGCCTATGAGCTGGAGACCGGCCATGTCATCATCGAGACGTTCCAGAAGCTTGGTATCGATCCGCTGCAGGTGCCGTCCATACTGGTGAACAGCCATGCGCCGTTCTGTTGGGGCAAGGACCCGCATAACGCGGTGCATAATGCCGTTGTCCTGGAAGAGGTGGCCAAGATGGCGCTGCAGACCTTCCAGCTCAATCCGCAGATTGGCGCAATGGATCAGTATTTGCTCGACCGCCACTATTTGCGCAAGCATGGAGCCAATGCCTATTACGGTCAAAAATAAGGAGGCCAGCAAAAGATGAGCAAAAAATATGCAATCGGCGTCGATTACGGGACACAATCGGGTCGCGCCGTTCTGGTTGATTTGAGCAATGGGGCCGAGCTAGCCGATCATGTAACCCCTTACCGGCATCATGTTATCGATGAGGAGCTTCCGGGTCTTGGGGTGAAGCTGGAGCCGGATTGGGCTTTGCAGCATCCTGCGGACTATATTGAAGTGCTGGAAAATTCAGTGCCTGCTGTAATGAAGTCATCCGGTATCGATCCTGCTGATGTGATCGGGCTGGGCATTGATTTTACAGCTTGTACGATGCTGCCGATCGACAGCAATGGAGTGCCGCTCTGCTTCCATGACGAATACAAGCATAATCCACACAGTTGGCTGAAGCTCTGGAAGCATCATGCGGCTCAGGACGAAGCCAATCTGATCAATGAGATTGCCGAGAAGCGCGGAGAGAAGTTCCTCCCACGCTACGGCGGCAAAATCTCGTCCGAGTGGATGATTGCCAAGGTGTGGCAAATTCTCAATGAGGCTCCCGAGATGTATGATACCGCAGATCGTTTCGTCGAGGCGACGGACTGGGTGATTGGGCAACTGACGGGGAACATTGTACGCAATAGCTGTACTGCCGGCTACAAGTCGATCTGGCACAAGCAGGAGGGGTATCCGAGCAAGGAGTTCTTCGCGGCGCTGGACCCGCGCCTTGAGAGCTTGACGGACACGAAGCTGCGTGGTGAAGTATTGCCATTAGGCACGAAAGCAGGAGAGCTGACCGAGGCATTCGCTGCTCGCATCGGCCTGCAGGCCGGTACAGCGGTCGCCGTCGGCAACGTGGATGCCCATGCCGCTGTTCCGGGTGTCGGTGTGGTTGAGCCAGGCAAGCTGGTCATGGCTATGGGCACATCGATCTGCCATATGCTGCTGGGCACTGAGGAGCGGGAGGTCGAGGGAATGTGCGGCGTCGTTGAAGACGGCATCATCCCAGGCTATTTCGGCTATGAGGCAGGCCAGTCGGCGGTTGGCGATATTTTCGAATGGTATGTCGAGCATGCGGTGCCGGCGTATGTGGTCGAAGCTGCGCAGGCAGAGGGGATCAGTGTTCACGAGTGGCTGACGGATCGCGCCTCCAAGCTGCAAGTCGGCGAGTCCGGCCTGCTCGCGCTTGACTGGTGGAACGGCAACCGTTCGGTGCTTGTAGACACCGATCTGACAGGGCTGTTGCTCGGCTTTACGCTGCTGACCAAGCCAGAGGAGATCTACCGTGCGCTGCTGGAGGCAACGGCATTTGGCACTCGCAAGATCGTGGATGCGTTCCATAATAACGGCGTGCCTGTTAACGAGCTGTACGCTTGCGGTGGTTTGCCGCAGAAGAACCGCCTGCTGATGCAGATCTATGCGGACGTGACGAACCGCGAGATCAAGGTAGCGGCTTCGAAGCAGACGCCGGCGCTGGGAGCGGCGATGTTCGGAGCGGTGGCAGCGGGTGCGGCGAAGGGTGGCTATGACAGCATCGTAGACGCTGCTCGCAGCATGGCGCGTGTGCGTGAGGAGAGCTTCAAGCCGATTCCAGCCAATGTGGAACGGTATGAGAGATTGTATCAGGAGTACACGCTGCTGCATGACTATTTTGGACGTGGCGCCAATGATGTTATGAAGCGCCTCAAGGGAATCAAGGAGGAAGTGCTGTAGAACGTACCGGCTATCGGTGAGACGGCTAGATCGGAATACAGTACGCTGGCTGAGATGCGGACGAAGAAGGCAGGGCTTGGTTGACCGCGCTCTAGGTGCGGACGAAGAAGGCAGAGCTTGACTGATCGCGCCCTAGGTGTGGCTAACGAAGCTTGCTGCCTTGTGCTTCTTCCCTGCGGGCTCGGCAGTTATTGAATGAGTGGTATGTCGGAAAGCAATGGCTAATTAGATAAGGGAACTGCCCGCGGCACGGCTCCATATGTTGGAGCAGTGCTTTTTTTATAATTAGGGGCAATACGGCTGAAAGCCGCCCGCAGTGCTCCCCTGCTCAAAGGCGGGGCACTACGGGCGAGGTGAGATGAGAGGGGGCTCGGGCTTAGAACAAGGCAACCTCAACAGCATCCTGGGGCTGCAGTGGCAAAAATAACTGATTTGGCGGGATCAGGCGACCATTGACGCGGAGGGTGTAGTTGATGCTGCTGCCCGGCCCGACGTAGATGCCGCTAATGCTGGTGATTTGACCGTTCGGCCCAAAAGCGATGACTCCGGTAGAGGCGAGTGCGCTGCCAACGGTTACACCGAAACGGTAAGGCACGGAATAGGGCCGTGTGATGCCAGGTGCGATGCGGCCGCCGTTAATAATTACCGTCACCCGGTTACCCGGTATAGGCACGACCGGTACGATCGGTGTGATGATCGGTGGAATAATAGGCGGGAACGGTCCCGGTCCTGGAGGAGGCGGGAACGGCCCTGGCCCCGGAGGAGGCGGGAATGGCCCTGGTCCTGGAGGAGGCGGGAACGGTCCTGGCCCTGGAGGAGGCGGGAACGGCCCTGGTCCTGGAGGAGGCGGGAACGGTCCCGGCCCTGGCCCGAAGCCTGGTCCCGGCCCGAAACCTGACCCTGGTCCGAAGCCTGGCCCTGGCAGAGCGCGGGCAACCGGGGTGGTGATGATGCGGGAGGACTGCTGATTTCCGCAGCCGCAGCCGCCTGCTCTGGCGGAAGTACTCACAATCGTTGTTCTTGACATAGTTGCATTTCTCCTTAAACGCTCGACTGGGTATTTAACCTGCTCCATTGTATGCCTAGGCGCTTATCCCGTGTTACAATCTTCCTGTGATTGATATTGAGGGGCTCTTGGACGCGGCAGGCCGGGATGGGTTTACTGCCGTTATGCCCCGCCAGAGAGAATCAGGGAGGCGAGATCGATGAGTACCATGTTGGATGCGCTTTTGGAACATAAAATCATCGCAATTTTCCGTGGGATAACAGGTAACGCAGCGGATCAGGCAGCCGCGGCGCTAATCGATGGCGGAATACGGCTGATGGAGGTGACGATGAACACGGACGGCGCTTCGACGATCATCGGCCGTTGGTGTGAGAAGTTTGAAGGAAGGGCATGGATCGGAGCTGGCACGGTGCTGGATCGAAGCATGGCTGAGGAGGCGGCAGCCGCGGGCGCGAGGTTCTTTATTTCGCCTAATCTGGATGAAGAGGTAGTGAAGTTCGGTGCGGAGCGCGGCATTGCAGTGTGGCCAGGGGTGATGACGCCGACGGAGATTGTCAGAGCCTGGAAGGCAGGGGCAGAGGCAGTCAAGGTATTCCCGATGGCTTCCCTGGGTGTCGGTTACCTGGCGGAGATTAGCGCACCGCTGGACAATATTCCGATGATTGCAACAGGTGGTGTTGATCTGGATAATATTCAGGATTATTTCTGGGCGGGAGCATGTGCTGTCGGGTTAGGCAGCAAGCTGGTCAATAAGGCGTGGATCAGAGACGGAGAGTATGGGCGACTAACAGAGCAAGCCTCGCGCTTTGTAGCAGCGGCCGCAGCAGCTCCGGTCTGGAGAAGTGCTGCGTCGAGGTGAGCTAACTACTATATTCAAACAAAATTGCCTGCGAACAGAGTTCGCAGGCACAAGAGAGAATATATAATAAGGGGGGTCATGTCACTTATTATAGGGAGTGAAGATGAACCTAACCTGAAGCTAAAGTTACAGTTATGTTACAAAACTGGCGAGTGCAATGGGCTGCGGGGAGACCAGCCCCGCATGATTAGTTGTCGATGGATAACCTTTCATTTTATAAACCCATATGAAGGTAATATATCCAAAGGTATTATTTTATCTATAATGTAATGTTTTATAATGTAAATTATTACTTTTTCATGTGGAGTCAGGTTTACGTTAGTCATACGGTCAGGTATAATAATCCATAATCGCATGCTTTAGGAAGCCGACTACGATTATGGGAGGACGAATGAAGAAGCTGGTGAAATGGATATTGCTGACCGCTGTTGTCATTTTTGGCACGGGAACCGAATTGAAGCTCGATGCTGTTCTTGCCGATGCTTCTGTTGTAGCCGACCTGAATCAATTGGAGCACTTATTGGTCAAGCAGTTGCAGATTCGCACAGAGGAGATCGTCATCTCGTACACCGGTGATAAGGAAGTATTGTCTGAAGCCCTTCCACAGCTAATGAGAACAGCGATAGAGCAGGATGATTACACCGCTTATATTGTCGATTCGTATTTTTATTCTCTTCGTACCTGGAGCGCCCGAGCCAAACTCAACATCAGTGTTAGCTACCGCGAGACACCGGAAGAAACCGCTTATGTCAATCGCCAGACGCGGGAGATTGTCGAAGATTTGATTACTCCATCCATGGACGATCACCTGAAAGTAAAGATGATTCACGACTGGATTGTCCGTACACTCCGCTATGACACAGATTATGAACGATATACAGCGTACAGCGCACTCACGGATCGCAGAGCTGTCTGCCAGGGCTATTCATTGCTGGCCTACAAGCTGCTGCAAGCGGCGGGGATTGAGAATACAATAGTCGAAGGCACCGTCGATACTGGAGATCATGCATGGAATCTTGTTCGGCTGGACGGCGTGTGGTACCACCTGGATACGACATGGGATGACCCGCTTCCTGATCGCAAAGATCAGGTGTCTTACGCCTATTATTTGAAGACGGACGAGGAGATGCGGAAGGATCACGCTTGGGTGAAAAGCTATCCGCGCGCCGGTCATACGTATGTGGATACGCTTAACAAGCTGCGGCAAGAGGGTAAGGAGAGTGCTTATCTGAATTATATCGAACGTCTGATTACGGCTCCCTCTAATGCTTCATAGCTACAGGGAGGTGCCTGATAACTAGGGCAGCCCCTTGCAAGTCTTGCGACTTGTGAGGGGCTGCCGTGTTTTCAATCAAAGTTGTCAATCGGCTACTTCCCTAGCTGTGCCGCTGCGAACTGCTACCCTCTTGCAGACGATAGCTCACGCCGGGAAGCGCAGCAGGATGGGCAGAATGCGGCTGGATTGGAGGTAGTTACGGCTTGGCCCGTCGACTGGCGGTCATCTGCTGCCAGACCGAGCCCGCAGCCTCCTCGCCTCGTTCGATACGCTCCAGAGCCATCTGAGCCTGCAGCCGAATCTCGAACTCCTCATCCTCCGCTGCAGTTCGCAGCGCAGCCAGAGCCGTCTCATCGCCAATCTCATACAGGTAGCGTGCTGCCCGCCATCGAACGAGCTTGTTGCTGTCCTGCAGCGCTTCGATCATCGGCCCAATGGCTGCCGGATCACCCAGATCGGACAGTGTGTCCCCCGCTGTACGCCGTACAGCGGGAGAGCGATCCTTCAGTGCAGTGAACAGATGCGGCAGCGCCTCGGGAATGCGCAGGTCGCCTAGGTAGACGACAGCGAGCCGCCTGATCGATCCATTCTCATCAGTAAGCGCCTGTGCAAGCAGCGGCAACATCTGTGGATCAGGGGATACCCGCTCCATCGCAGCATAACGGTCACGCCAGTCTGGCTGCTGCAGCCTCTCTGCCAGCTCTGCGCTGGTCAGTGGCTCCGGTCGAGGCGGGAGGCTATTCTCAGCGGGTACTCCCGACCCGAGCGCCTTGGCCGCCTCGACCAGCTCACGCAGTCGCTCGGGGGTGTAAGCGGCCGACAGCTCGGCGATCACTTCCTTCATGATCTCCTCCGGCTCGCCGTAGCGCACACCGAGATCCTCCAGCATCCGCTCTCGAATCATCCCCGCTCCAGCGGCCTCATGGACAGCGGCTCCGAATGCTTCCGGCAGCGCCGAGCGTGACTCGCTGTCGCCCATGCGCACGCGCAGTTGCATGGGAATACCGCGGTACATCTGCACCAGCACATGTGCCTCGCCATATGCTGTATCTTGTTGTGCGACCGCGTTGTCATCAGGCGACTGGGCATCGTTGGCAAGCAACTGCCGGGCCTGAGCGAGAATCGCCTGCCAGTCTGCGTTAGGCTTACGATCCAATGCGATAAAATCAACTGTGCGGAACACGCTGCGCACCCCATCGATTCGCAGCAAGGCTGCGAGCGGCTCCGGGGCTTGATCTATCTGTTTGGTCGTATACGTATAGCGCTGGCCTGGAGGAAGCTTGGTATCCACATTCAGCTTCATAGAATTTGGGCTTGGTGTCGGTTCAATCGATAACAGCTTCAAGGAAGCACCTCCTTATATCGTTGGTTATGCAGTGCTGTTGCCTTAATGGAATCGGCAACGCAATAGTGTATCGTGAACTACCAACCACCTAAGAGGTGGCGGCTTCTTGGTCAATAGAGCTACTGCTCCAAGTTTACCCAAGCTTACAGGTTAGTTTCTAACCCAGAAGATGCCATATTACATGGCTAGTTTCAGAAGGTTTTGAGCAGCATTTACGTCTCTGTCATGATGCACATGACATGCTGGACACGTCCATTCTCGCAAGGCAAGATGTTTCACCTCTGCATTTTTGTAACCGCAACAGGAGCATAGCTGACTGCTCGCGTAGTTTTTAGGTGCAATTATAATCTCTCTGCCGTACCACCCAGCCTTGTATTCCAGCATCGAACGGAACAGGCTCCACGATACTTCATGGATGGCCTTTGCAAGCTTAGGATTCTGCATCATATTCTTTACGCTTAGGTCTTCCATGACAATGACTTGGTTTTCGCTAATCATCCTGGAAGATAGTTTGTGCAAGAAGTCGTGACATTGATTCCTCATCTTTTCATGCAACTTGGCCACCTTCAACCTGGCCTGATGACGATTATGGCTTCCCTTTTTCTTACGGGAAAGGTCTTTCTGTAATTTGGCTAATCGCTTTTCGGACTTGCGAAGGTGCTTGGGATTGGCAATAACTTCACCGTCCGATGTGATGGCTTGTAATGGTCAATCTTGTCTGCAAGCATCCGATTGTAGATGAATCGAACGCAGCCGAAGGTTTTTGCAAAGTAAAGCTGCTGCTGGCTATTCGGATAGATGCGATACTTGTAGGCTTTCAGCAATACGATTCATCCTTTCATGCCTTGGCTTTCGATGTACTTCTTGATTACGTCTATGGGTGCTCTGCCCGTTGTGAGCAGACAATAGGAACGTGACCAAAAATGCTCTTTCCAAAGTGACTCTCGGATGATAGGGAATTCCTTTTTGATAAGCCTGGAGGATGCGCTTTTGTAAGCGTTGAGAAACTTGGAAATGTTCGTATTGGGATGCGCCTTCATGAGAACGTGAACATGATCCTGGTCATGATTCCATTCCTGAAGCGTGATATTGTAGGGTAGTTGAATGGACTCAAATATCTCTTTCAGACGTTCGGATATTTCAGCGGCAATGACTTTCCTACGATATTTGATGACTAGAATCAAGTGATAGTTCAATGAGAATACTGAGTGGTTATTGGAGTCTAATTTCAATGATTCCACTACCTTTCCTACTATACGACTGAATAATTTTATTATAGTATCTTAGGCGGTAGGAGTCAATGTAGATTAGACCGCTGCCATTCATCCCCTACTTTAGAAGGTGGGGGAATTCTGACAACTAGCGGTTAAATACGCCAGCATTGCGAGCCAAGTTGCAGAGTGGAGAGTAACTGGCCTGCAGGAGCATAGGATTCAATCGCGTACTGTCATGCGGCGAAGCACTGCGTGCCGGGAGCTGAGTACGGTGCGGCGTATTGATCTGCGAAGTGATGCATGCGAGCGGGTTACATTCAGAGGTTTGCGTTCGCAGGTGTACGTAAACACTGGTACGTAAGAAGACATGCTGTGTTTGCTATGGGGGCTAAGCGTCAGAGTGGCTAATTCGGCCGGCGGGGGGGCTCCCTCTCAAGCACGTGTAGCAATGGATGGGGGATGGCATAATGATGAACAAAGAAGGCGATTTGCGAACAGGTTTAAGGAATGGCTTGCTTCTTGTGCTGCCGCTCTGGCTCATTGCAGGAGGGCTCTGGTTAGGGTGGCTGCTAGCCAGATAAGAGAGGAATCAATTTGATATTTTGTCCGCTGAACTGGTATGCTGAAGAGAGCATAGAACAGCAAAGGGGAGAACATTCCTTGTCGAGAATGCGATTTTCTAATCCCGATTCGGTACCGACCGAGCATACGATGGCTCACTTTAAACGGTGGCGCAAAGAACGCGCCAACAAGCTTAAACTAAAGGATTATTCCTATGTCGTCCCGCAGGTGGCTCCAAATCTTGACTATTTGCATGCCAATAGAATAGAACCGTCCATCACCTGGATTGGCCATTCGACCTTTCTGATCCAGCATTCAGGAGTGAACATCGTCACAGATCCGGTATGGTCGGGCAGAATGGCGTTCCAGAAGCGGCTGGCCCCGCCGGGCATCCCGCTAACGGATATGCCTCCGATCGATATGGTGCTGATCTCTCATTCCCATTATGATCATCTAAGTATTACCTCACTGCGCCGTCTGGCAGGGGACAAACAACTGCTGGTGCCCGCAGGGCTTAAAAATAAGCTGCGGCTAAAGGGGTTTCTAAGAGTGCGCGAGTTCCATTGGTGGGAATCGGCGACGATCAACGGCCTGACATTTACCTTCGTCCCCTCTCAGCATTGGACGAGGCGCACCCCTTGGGATATGAATCGTTCGCACTGGGGCGGCTGGATCATTGAACCGTCCCCGGAGTTGGCGCGGAAGCAGGATGCTGACCTTCGCCAGCAAGGCCTGAAGAGCATTGCAGGGGCGAACGATGAAGCTCCATCTCCGGCGCTGCAGTCAGAGGGGGGCAGGCCGGTGCTCACGGACAATCCAACCTTGTATTTTGCTGGAGACAGCGGCTACTTCAACGGCTTCAAGGAGATCGGAAGCCGCTTCAAGATTGATATAGCGATGCTGCCGATTGGAGCATACGAGCCGGAGTGGTTCATGGGTCCTCAGCATGTGACGCCCGAGCAAGCGCTGCAGGCGTTTGTTGATACGGGGGCATCCTGGTTTGTGCCGATGCATTATGGGGCGTTCAAGCTTGCGGACGATACGCCGAGGGAGGCGCTCGATCGGCTGGAGAGCGGTCGGAGGCAGCAGCGGATCGAGGAGGAGCGACTGGTTATATTGCCGCATGGAGAGACATGGCGGCTTCATGGACGCTAGAGCCTGTCTTTCCAACCCGCTCAAGGGCGCCCATCACCGCCCTTACGCCTCGTGCAGCGCCGCTTTCCTGCAGGCGTCCCCTGGTACGCCTGCAGGAAAGCGCCTTGCCCGGAACGAGCATTCGCACAATCTGCTCCCTTCGGCATTTGAAGACAACACCCTGGCATCACGGCGGAGGTGCTGCATAGAGCTGGACTCTCTGCGGTAGCCTCCGCTCGGCAATGCCAGAGATGTAACCGATGCCAAACGAGCACAAAGACAAGGCCATCCGCGTGCTGGAATGCGGCGTGCCGCTCAGGGTATACTGGAGCCATATGCAACGAAGGAGGATTTACACCATGTCAGTAACACCTATACGTCTGGGCATCATTGGCGCAGGCGCCATTGGTCATGTTCATATGGAAACGTTCAAGCAGTTGCCAGAGGCAGTGATAGCCGCTGTAGCGGATGCGCACGCTCCCGCAGCGAAGCAGCGAGCGGAGGAGCATGGGATTGGCACGGTTCATGCCACGCCGCAGGAGCTGTTGGAGGATGCGGAGATTGACGCTGTCGTCATCGGGGTGCCGAATCAGTTCCATGCACCGCTTGCTATCGAGGCGCTGCGTCAAGGCAAGCATGTGCTGTTGGAGAAGCCGATGTCTAACACGTCCATGTCGGCCAAGCGTATCATGGAAGCGGCGGAGCAGTCGGGCAAGGTGCTGATGATGGCGCATCAGATGCGCTGGACGGGGATCAGCCGCGCAATCCGGCAGCAAATCGACCAGGGAGCGCTAGGGCGTATCTATAATGTCAAGACGGGCTGGATTCGCAAGAAGGGGATTCCCGGCTGGGGATCATGGTTTACCCGCATGGATCAGTCCGGCGGAGGTCCCCTGATTGACATTGGTGTACATATGCTCGATCTGTCGCTATATTTGATGGGCAATCCACGGCCGGTATCGGTGTACGGCTCGACCTATGCCGAATTTGGCCCTCAGCGCCGCGGAATCGGGACATGGGGCACGCCGAACTGGGAAGGCTATTATGATGTGGAGGATCTGGCGACGGCTATGATCAAGATGGACAATGGCTCGACGCTGTTGCTGGAGGTGAGCTGGGCGGCTCATGCTGCTGGCGCCAAGGAGGACCCCTACGTTCAATTAATGGGGACGGAGGCCGGATTGTCGCTGAGCGGCACCACAGGCTGTCTTGTAACACATGAAGGCGATCAGGTGAAGGAGGCGGTGGTGGAGCCGCTGGAAGGCGAGAGCGACCGTGTGCTAATGGGAAGGCATTTCCTGGAGTGTATCCGCGATAATAAGCAGCCGATCAGCTCAGCGCTGACGGGGTATACGAACAATCGTATTTTGGATGCGATCTATGAATCGTCGCGTACCGGCAGTGAAGTGAAGCTGGAGTGGTAGACGCGGCGAGTAACCGTGAAGGATAACGTATACGCGACAAGACGATGAATACCACGAATGGCAGGTGTACAGACAGCCCTCGCGGCTCCGACAGGAGACGAAGAGGGCTGTTTCTGTGTGTCTGGCGGCGATGATGGAGAGGGGAGCAGTTGCCCGCGTGCCGCTACATTTGACGAATACAATGCGGCAACTGCAGCGGCAGGCTATTCTCGCACAGTTGGTGCCCGTAGATCGACCGTCCTCCGCTTAGACGGACGGCATGTTCTTCCGTATCAAGCCATACCTCGGCAAATCGCCCCGCTTCACGCTCCTCGGGCAGCAACTCCACGAACAGCAGCAGATCAATGACGCGATATTCACCGGATCCTAGCTCCAGGATAAGATGGAAGTCATGTACAGGATAAATACTGATGATGTTGGGCAATTGCTGCCCCTCCTTTTTCAACTGATCTCATATGTAGTGTAGCTGCTCGCTCTAAACATTATCTGAACACTGGATGTTATACATGTCATATATAATGTCATATACAAGCTGCTCTACACCACGACGAATGAAGAAGTTTATTTTAGACTGGGGTGAATTATGGCGAAAAACTTAGATTTATATAGTATAGAACAAATGTAACCGTTATTTTAATAGTGTTAACTAATTGTCATATTAACTAACATATAATAAAATGAGTTTGTCTACGAGATAGATAAACAATATGGGAGGTTAATTTTTATGACATCATTGAAAGAGAGCAAGCTTGTGAAAAAGTTACTGATCCCACTATTAGTTATCGCCATGCTGGGAGCGACTGCTGCAATGGTATTTGCTGAGACGCTGCCAGGCGGAGGGACAGTCAAAAAGTTTGATCTTCCCCAGCTCTCTGAAGGAGCCATCCAGTCTTCACTCCCTAATGTGCTTGTTATCGGCACCGGCGGTACGCTTGCTGGACAGGCAGCGGATTCGACCAGCTTTCAAAATTATAGAGCAGGAACATACAAAATTGAGGATCTGGTAGCGCAACTGCCAGGCAAAGAGAAGATTGCCGATGTTGCCACCTACCAGTTCGGGAATAAAGGCTCGGGCGGCTACACCTTCCCGGAGCTGTATGGTCTGTCGCTGGCAGTTGACCAGGCGCTGGAGAGCTATGACGGCGTCGTGGTGACGACCGGAACCGACACGATGGAGGAGATCGGGTATTTCCTCGATCTGACGGTGAGAAGTCCGAAGCCGGT
>Ga0160502_100351_pt1 | contig 37705 bp, 27 predicted proteins | sample DIDnMG_14_FD_108237 | JGI IMG/M metagenome (GOLD analysis project Ga0160502, IMG submission 108237) | Enriched soil microbial communities from UW Madison campus, WI, USA - DID2933_E24_Xylan MG | ecosystem: Environmental > Terrestrial > Soil > Unclassified | place: USA: Madison, Wisconsin... | reverse complement strand
TCACTCAGGCAGGTCTTTATATAATGTTACTGCTTATTTCTCTCTACTGATATAAACCCATCCGGTTTTAGTATCGCCTCCTTTTAACTCGATAACATAGAAATACGTTCCGTCCGGTAGTTCGCTTCCGCCTTTCGATTGTCCAAACCACTGGTTGGTATAGCCGGTTCCGAAAGTGTAAACCTCAGCGCCATATCGGTTAAAGATTCCTAGCTTTTCTACGTTAAATCCAGTTAAATCAAAAGTATCGTTTAATCCGTCGTTGTTTGGTGAAATACCTTTTTGGATCTGACAGTATACCTGTTCAACAGTGTAGGGTTGTTCCAAAGTACATCCCGAAGCCGTTGTTACTTTTACTTTAAATATAGCCGGAAGATTTGGCGTATTCGAGCTAAAGTATTCCGATACGTTAAATGTCGGACTGTCGTTTCCTACTGTTGTTCCGTTGCTGTTTGTCCATTGGAAATGCGCATTGCTCACGTCAAGGTTGGTATCCGACGTTTGGACCGTCAATACAAATTGATTCGCAATACAGTCTCCGAAAATAGTAAACGTGAATGGCTCCTGAACGGTTACGGTTAATATGGTTGTTTTCGCACATTGCCCGGCATTCGGTGTAAAGGTATAGGTTCCGGTTGCGGTATTGTTCACTGTTGCCGGTGACCAGGTTCCGATGTATCCATCGATTGATGTCGTTGGTAATACCGGTGCTACACCACCTGAACAGATCGGAGCTACAGCTACAAAGCTTGGTTCCGGTGAAGGAATAACTGTGATGGTCATGGTTACCGGGCCACCACATTGTCCTGTTGTTGGTGTAAAGGTATAGGTTCCTGTTGCGGTATTGCTCACAGTTGCCGGTGACCAGGTTCCGGCTACGCCTTCAATAGACGTTGTTGGTAAACTTGGTGCGGTACTGCCTTCGCAGAATGGCGCAATCTGGTTAAAGCTTGGTTGAACACCCGGATTAACAGTAACATTTACCGTTGCTGTTGCGCTACATCCGTTGTGGTTGATGGTTACGGTATAGGCTCCCGATTGGGATACCGTGATCGTTCCGGTTGTATCCGGTAGTGGACCGTTAGTATCGTGTGTCCAGGAATATACGACATCAGCAGGATTGTAATTGGTTGGAGTTACTACAATCTGACCAGTTTGACCGGAACATAATGTGAAATCCGGAGTAATCGTAAACTGAGGCGTCAGATCCTGAACAATAAGGTTAAATGTTACAATCGTATGACATCCGGAAGTGTTGTTTTCTACCCGTACATAGATCGTCTCCTGATACTGTATCGTGTTGGTATACGTTGTTGGAGCTGTAATAGGGTTAACATCGCCTTCGGCATCGGCCTGCGAATTATGGAAGGTAATGGTATAATCAGCTGGATTCAGAGTACCTAAGATCGCACTATTGTTTGCAGTAAGATCGAATGTCGCAAATCCGGAAGCGTCACATACGGCCATGTTAGCTGGTGTATTCGCTGCGATTTGATCATAAAATTCTACCGAAAGGGTATCCGATTGCGAACAGGTTGTTCCGTTGTATAAGGCACTAACCGTATAATCTCCTGTTTGCGTCACTGTTAATGATGGTCCGGTAGCACCTGGAATTACACCACCTGCTGCAGTTGACCATGTGAATGTGAAATCGGCAGGGTTTAATCCGGTGTCAATAGTATAGTTGTCGCCATAACAAACCGCCGTTCCGTCTGCGATTAGTAAATCGTCTCCAAGATCAACAGTACCAATATTGAAACTTCCTGCTTTTAAGAATACGGCAGAGTCGAATTGGGTGTCGTTTCTATCGGCGATAACCAATTTAATATGATACGTCGTGTTTGGCGTTACAACCGATTGAGCCGTCATCACTACCGTCTGACCGTTAAAGTTGATCGAAGCATCTTCTTCATACGGTTGACCGTTATAAGCTCCGAAATATTGTGCGTTTACCGAAGCACAGCCCGCATTGTAGGCCTGATCCCTGATTCGCGTTACCGAAATCGGATCGTTTGTTCCCGGTACGATAGCCAGGTTCGTAGTAGTTCCGTTGGAATCGGTTAGGAAAAAGGCAAATGCATCAGAGAAATCACATTGGTATTGTCCGTACTCTTCCGATGCAAACAGGAAGTCGAAACTTAACTGGTTGGTAATCGGTACGAAATCAAATTCCAGAATTGTCGCATTGCGATAGATATATAAATCCTGGTCAAATCCAAGATTCATGATGTAATTTAATAATTGTGTATCACCCGGCCAGGAATTTGTACCATCATTCAGGGTACTTGTATTTGGACCCTTGGCTCTTAAAGCATCACCTGTTGATAGGATAATTCCGCTTTCTAATGGGAAGTTGGATCCGTTGCGGGTGAAGTAAGCGATACCATTCGGGTTTCCGAAGTTTGTTCCGGTAGACCAGGTGATGTTATTGATCTGCGCACAGGTAGAGCCGATCAATACATCCTGTACCAGTTGCGGAACCGTATACTGTGTATTGTTGGTTGCAATTGGCGGTGGCGGTGTCGCAATACATAAGTCAAAAGTAGAGGTTTGACCCGGTGTGGAAGTATAGGTGTACACACGGATATAATAGGTCTGACCTATCACTAGGTTTTCTGCAATACTCGTTTCCGGATCGCTACAATACAATTGCGTTAAGTTACCACAAGTACCGGAATAAACCGCATGGTATAAATCACTGGTGCTTCCGCCTAGATTTAAAAGTTTGATGGAATGACGGGTGTTGGTAGCGGTAAACTGATACCATACATCATCATCGGCCGTTCCGCCACAAGTGTTTGGTTGCGTAGAAGCTGTTGCGCCAGTTACAGTACCCGGAGTCGTTAAAGTACATACATGCGTGTCGTTTACCGGTGCCTGAATAGCAGCACTACATTCGTCGTTTACTGGTTTGGTAGTGAATTTTTTACGGAAAGACCAGTTACTCTTATCTGTCGGGCTACAAATAGCTCGGACAAATACGTCATAAGAGGTCGATGGCGTTAATGTACCTTCCGGAATTGTATATGGTTTTACCGAAGTAGTAATTACACCCGGTGGATTCGCTCCCGGTGCCGGATCTCCGGCCGGAATAACCACAATTTCCCATTGTGTTGCGCCACCCACTTCAGTCCAGTCGATCATGGCGCCTGTCTGAGTGATGTTGGTAATGGTTACGGCTGTAGGTCTTGGACAGGTTGGTGGCGGTCCGCAGGTTACGGTTGCATCCCAACCCGGAGCGGTTACAATCCCGTCTGACTCGAATACAAAAGTGATACAGCCACCTGGAATCGACGATTCGAATGGTCCCGGAAGGTTGCCGCTTAAGTTTCCTGTAAAAGTACCTATTAATGTTCCGGATGCACTGCTGCCATCATAAACAGTAAGGAAATCGTATCCGTTTTCAATATTAAAGTCGTTAAACTCGATGGTTACAATATCGCCCGGATTTGAAGGGCAAATTGTAGTAGTGATATTGGAGTTGTTACTATAGTTGCCAGTTGCACCTCCGGTATCATAAAAATGATCCCCGGCACAATAATCCGGTAATGTTCTATGTGTTGCAGGTCCGGTCCAGTAACTGGAATCGGTAGGGCTACAAACAGCTCTTACATAGATATCAAAGTTAGTATCCGATGGTAGTGAGCCAATTACCTGGCTAGGATTGGTTGTTACGGTTATAATGCCTGATATTGGCGGCGTTGTATTTGGTGAAGGTGAACCTGCCGGAAGTGCGATTACTTCCCATGTTGTAGCAGTTCCTGCTTCTGTCCACGCAGCCTGAATAGAGTTGGCTGTAGCGCCTGAAGCCGTTAATGCGGTTGGTTGCGGACACGTTGGCGGTACGCAGTCGGTTGGACCGGTAAATAATAACGAATCCTGAGATCCTGTTCCCGGAGGTTTGGTATAGGCCGTTACGCCAAAAGGAGTGATCACGGTAAGGCCTACTTCGGTCGGATAGCTACCATCCGGATTCCAGTAAACTTCATATGGAATACCAGAACACAAAGGTACCTGTACCGTTATCGGATTGGTTCCGTCTGTTCCGGAAGGACCGGTTAATGTTGCAATTACAACACCGTTTTGGCGGATATCGATTGTGTTGCCATTCCATCCGTCGCCATAACTGTCGGTCATTACAAATGAGAAATTACAGGCATTGTTACACAATGGTAATTGGAATAGTTTCGGTCCTGACCATTGGCTATACGAACCATCCGGACATTTTGCCCGCACATAATATTCGTAATTGGATCCGGCTGTTAAAGCAGTACCGGCAAAAGTTGTAGTTGCGTTAAACGGTAAGCTGGTTACAGTTGTTCCGGCTCCGGCTGGAACGCCCGATCCCGGTGTCTGTACCACAACCTGCCATTCGGTAGCGCCATTTGGATTGCCCCAGGTTAAATCGGCTGAGGTCATATTTAAGGTGCCTACTGCCAGTGCTGTTGGTGGCGGACAAGTTACTTGCTGGATTACCAGCGTATAGGCTGTTGTCTGTGGGGTGGCATTCGTAGAGATTAGAAAATAATAGGTTGTACCTGTGGTAACCGGGAAGTTCGGTATATTCCGGATATTGGAGGTTGAATTTCCTACACCGGCCAAACAACTGGTGCCAATATTAGCACAACTGTTATACACGAAAATACCCGAATAGGTAGCCGTTGGTGTCATCGAGATATCGATTAAACCAGTGAAAGTCGCAGTATAGGCGTAAACCACATCGTTACCCGTAAGGTAGTTGCCGGTTGCGCCACAACCCGTTGTGCCCTGGTCTCCTGAAATATGATTTCCGTAATTCGATGTATCATCGGTGGTTGAATACGGTAATGAGTTGATCATTATTGGAGCGGCACAGGTTTGTCCTAAGGATACAGTCGTAAAATAGAACGGTCCGGCCCAGTTACTTGGGATACCGCCGTTACAGATAGAGCGTACTTTATACTGGTATACCGTTCCCGGTGTCAGGTTTTGTACGGTATACGGATTGGAATTAATAATCGTTCCTGTTCCGGTAAAGGTATCCGTAGAAGGAATTACCTCAATTTCCCATTGGGTCGATCCGCTTGGGTTGTCCCACGAAAGTACTGCCGTATCGGTAGTGATTGTACCGGCAACACCGTTTGCAGGATCCAGACATTGTTGTACCAGATTAATATCGTCAATCAGAAAACGATCACCATCTGCGGAGGCACCGTTTTGCGTGTGCACTCTCACAAAGGCAATGTAGACCTGTTGGTTGGCCGGAACTAAATTGTTAAAGTTTACTACTTGTTCTACATAAGTACCCGGTGCAGGCGATATCGCCGTTTCGGATAATTCGATAATTTGTGTTGTAAATGTAGATAGGTCCGTTTGAGAAGTTGTAGAAACCCGGATCTGTAGTTTGGATCCCTGATCGCCGGCGCGACCGTGTTGTGCATAAAAACGTAATTGTCCATTAGCAGGGGCGGTAACTAATGGGGAAATCAGCCAGTCTTCTTCGGTATTGCCATTTCCGATGTTAACCCGTTCGACCATGGCTGCATAGTTCCCGGTGTGTGGTGGTGAAGTTGTGGAGTTCAAAGGAGTTCGAATCCACAGGTTTCCGTTTGCGGGGCCCATTCCTATGCCATTATGAGAAATAACCCAGGTTCCTCCGGGGCCTGTTGGAGGGAAAGCTGCGCCTTCAAATCCTTCAGGGAATACTTGCGAGAAACCCAAAAAACTCAATAATGACATAAAAATTAGTAGTGTAATTTTTTTCATAATTTAATTTATTGTGAATTTTGGTATTAATATTTTTTAAATGTAAAGTAAATTTGATTAAAAAATTACGCTAATGTTAAAAATAACAAAATATTGTTTTTTATATATGTTTTGTTACAAAAAAATAAAAGTGTTGTTTTTTTTAGTCTTTTCAGTCGATTTTAATTAATATAATTGTGAATACCTGTTTTTTCATGGGGTGACGCGTTTTATTTGTGTTGCGTGATAAATATTAAAAAAAACAATACGGTTTGTGTTTTTTTAAGACTCCCATAGGAAAACAGATCCGATACACCAAGCCAAACGAATGATTGACCAAGTCTCAAAAAAAGGAAAAGATGTTGGACCTAATTTAGTTGCGGTACAATAAAACGACCCATTATGCTACACCGCTATTTTTTGTTTTTCGCATTTTTTATGCTATCCACGGTTGCTAAAGCACAACCGGGATGGCGGGACTTTACAACGCGCTATTATTATACGATTTTAGATCGCGAAGGCAATGAAATTTCCTTTGTGAAAAATAAAACCTATCGTATCATCATCGACAGTGTGCAGTATCGATCGCCAGCTATTCCAAACGATTCACTAGGACCGGTTAAACCCTATCAGCGGGAGGGATTTGATAATTATATCCGGATTAATGACTTTTCACTTCGGATACCACAGGGAAAGTACAGCCGTTATATGCCTTTGGAAATTAAAATCATCCACCAAAAGGACACGATGTACCTCAACCAGACGACCGGAATGGGAAGCGGGTTTTCGGAGCGATTGCGGCGTAACGGGCAAAACGATAGCGAAGACGCAAAACCGGCTTCGGATTATGCCCTACAGTTTATTGGCGGACGCTATTATTTTCCGAACTGGGCAAAAGCCTTATGGGACAACAAACCGGAGCCAACAGGAAAAGTGACATTTAAAAATCTCGATCAGCGTCATTTTCGTATTCCTAAAGCATTGTACGATTCGCTGGCATTACGGAAAGTGGACTATACAATCCACGATCAGATAACGAAGCGCGCCGACGATTATGTAGTGCAAAATTTTATACAGGGTTATTTTTTGCTTGAAAAACGAATCGAACCGACAAGATTCTACAATCCGGCTTTGCCTTTTAAAGAACCCTATTGGGACGATGCACTTAATCCGACAAAAAATAAGGATGTTTTTTTCGGAAGGATACGCTATAGTAAAGATACGCTCAATGAAAGTAATTGGAAATATGTGTTTTCGCTTTATGACAAACGGGAGAATTCTATTCGGCATTGGTTTCCGGTAAACGATATACACTTGTTTAGCAGCGGCTATTTGTATAGAAATCCATTCGATGGGATCATTTATCAGGAAGTGTGGCGTATGGATAAGCAACAGACGGCGCAAAATGACTATGTTCCACCCAAACGGCAAGTTTATCAATCGGATGACGAAGGACAAACATGGAATGAAAGCCATGACATGTCCAAAACGTTTGCGAAATACGATCTGGAACATATTGAGTTTCTGGATTCCGATTTTGCGGTTGGTTACGGACGAAAAGAAGTGCAACATAAAACAAGAAAATACACCATTAAACGGGCAACCTATTACCTTTTAAAAGATGGAAAAGCAGTCGACTCAATACAAATGGCAAACGATTTCTATGAGGCTGTTAATTATCTGGAACGACATAATCACGATCGGTTTTCGGTACAAAATGGCATATTGTTAGGTACCTGGAATTATAATTTTAACGGGGAGACGGAAAAAAACTTCTTTCAGATTATACTTTTCAAAAATCAAAACGGTTGGGAATTTAAAGCCGAAGAAAAACAATACGTTCGTCCTGCGGTACTTGGTTGTATCAAAAGAAACCCTAATACCTATGTGGAGTATCCTAATTTTCGCTTGATCAATAAAAAAGAACTGGTTTTTAAAAATAATTCGGGAACCTTGCGATTACAAAATCAAATTGCCGATCATCCGTGGAATTCCGGGGTGGTTGTTCTCGAAAAAGACGATCAGATTTACCTGTTGGATAACAACAATGGCTTTACCTATTTTTCCTTCGATGGTGGTAGGACGTGGTATATCTATCCGAAACCCTTGGAACAGCGTTCCGAGTATCAGTTTTTGGAAATTGATGATCAGGGTATAATTTCGTTTTTTAATCCTTCGAAACTCTATAAGGCATTTTACCGGTTTATACCTGAATCATAAGTGTTGATTTTAAAATCAGATAAATGATGCCCACAAAGGTCGGAATACCGTTTGAAACCTTTGTGGGTTGTCGGGTTCTACAATAAGCGATTACCAATTGACATACGTAAACTGGGTTTGCCAGGGGAGTCGTATCATACTGATTCCCCAGGATAATTTGTCCATTAAAATATCCTGTGTTTTGCGTTCGACTATAAGTGTCTGGCTATCTACGGTTAATTTTCCGGGGCGCTGAAAAAATTCGTGTTGTAACAATCCTACCGATGCCGTTTTCATAGTACTCCAGTTTTGTTGTACGGCTCCGATTACTTTTGCTGCTTCAGTTTTCTGTTTCCGTGTAAGTTTGACATGCCGGTTAATACTTTGATGCAACGGAAAATTACACAAATATTTTTCAAAAAGCATCGCACTTTCGGGTTGGTTGGTTTTCCCGGTAGCAATATAATGCAACAGATGAATGCCGGTCTCCGGATCGGTAAGCGTATTTGTTTTGGGATCCATCAGATTGCAATGTTTAAAAAGATTGGCAATAAAAGGATGAATAAGCACAAGTCCTGCATTTTGTACCTGAAGGTCATTCGATACCTCATCGGTTATTGGAGTTTCCTGCTGCGCAGTTTGGAATAACTCAGGAGTGATTTTATTTTGATCCGTTTTTTGGAATTCCTCTTTATTCGGATGCTTCCTGTTACTTTTGGTGGTCTTGTTGGACGTTTTGTTAGGCGTTTTGTTGTTTGTCTCGCGGAATGTACTATAGGGAACGCCTTGTTCGATAAAAGGAAAAATAGCTTTTATTTCATTCCAGATCTGTTCTTCGGTTTCCGGATTTTTTGCTGCGTTTAAGAGCGGTATTTTTTTGGTAATCTGCTGAATTATAGGTTTTTCAGGGTTCGTAAGATTGTTCGATACGAGTGTGGATATGGTTTGTAAAATTAAAGACCATAGCACTTTTCGATCGGCAAAAGACGATCCGGAAAGTTGTTTTATAACAGCACTTTTAAGTACAATTTTTAAACCTTTAGATTGTATCACGGCCAAACAGATTTGTGCGATCTGGGAATCGGTAAACTGATTGATAATGCGTTCCTGTACTTTTGATTTTCGTATGCTGAACACAATTTTGGCTACAAAAGCTTTTTCGGAAATGATTTTTTTAAACGGAATGGATTCAAAAATAGCAGCCGATGTTTCATTGGTATCCCACCAGGGCATAGTACCTGTTTCTATAAAATGAATAAAGGTGTGTAGCAATTTTTCGGTTTCGCCCAAAAAATGGATTCCGGGATTTTCGGTAGTCCCATAATTCGGATTCAGATCATAATTTGAGTCGTAGCCATGATCAGAACCATAATTCGGATTTTCGTTATGATTTTGTCCGTAGCGCGGATTTTGACCTGGATGCTGATTTTGTTCATTACGCGACTTTTGACGATGATCTTGGTTTTGGTTCTGATTTTGCCCGCGACTTTGACTTTGTCCATTAGGCTGACCTTGATCATAGTTCGGGTTCGGGTTTTGCCCGTGATTTGGATTTTGCCCGTGACTTTGGTTTTGGCTATGACTTTGGTTTCGGTTTTGTCCGTCACTCAGACGTTGTTCATCATTCCAATTTGGTTCGTGACCTTGATTTTGTCCTTCAACCTCGTTTTGATAATCGTTTTGATAATCGTTTTGATGTTGACTTTGGTTGTACTGCTGATCTTGGCTGTGTTTTGGGTTATAATACTGATTTAAGTTTTGATTTCGTCGCTGACTTAGATACGGATTCAGATGCTGACCCGATCCGTTTTTTATTATTTCGGAAAGTTCCTTTCTGAACGCTGTTATGATGTCGTTTTTTAATGTGGTATTTAATGATGATTCAGAATGATTGACGTCGACAACCAACCGTGCAATCTGTAAAGTGTGAGCGGGTATTTTGGCTTGTACAGTGTTAAGATGTTTTTCAAGTTTAGGAAAAACATCCATAGCTAAAAAACTACTGATATCATCTTTGATCGCATACGCCTTTTTCCTGTTGTTAACCGAAACTTCAATGACAACTTTATGTATAATATGGGTGTGTTCCACAGTGAAATTATTTTATAAATCAGCTACTTCTAAATTATTCGAATTCTCCGCCCCAAAAACCAGCCGGGCAACTACTATATTTTGACTTTTGCTTGGCACTTAGCCTGCAACCACAACCTCTTATATAGCCTTCTCTTGGCATTTTCGAAACTTCTAACGTCAATGGCTCGATCCATCGTTGCGTATCGCAGCTGTTACCGTTTTTTAAAGGGCAGGCATTACAGATGGTTTCCCTTTTTGCAAAAATGTGTTCGTCGCTTTCATTTGTGAATCCGATTTTTGAACGAAACTCATTAAAATGACCATCCGCAATCTCATTGCGTTTTTGGAAAAGATTTTTAAAATTCATCGGGTTTAGTATTAAAATTATACCGCCAAAATTATTAGAAGTGATCGCATCAGGCTAGTTATTAGTCGTCTGGATTCTGTCTTTGCAGTAGATCGCAATTTGAAAAAGGGGATGAAATATGACGCAATCCTTTGCAATATATGGGGATACGGGAAGAAACGATAACCGTCGGTTTTGAGGTCCTTTTTTCTGCTAAAAAGAACAGGTACCCAACCGTTTTTTCTGATGTAAGTGCGATGAGGTGTCTTTAAAATGGTTCGTTACTGGATTTTATTAACTATTTGCTGTAGTTGCATTGTTAATATCGCCCTTGTTTTTTATTTGCAAATATGACGAAAAGAGTGTTTTTAATTTTTAATGGTGCGAATTGCCTCTTAAATGCCTGAGTTTGTGCGGGATTGCGGACTTAAAAGAGTATGCGATTTTAGGAAATAGCGGTGTTTTTAAATGGCAGTATATCAGTTTGTTATAATTTATTTTTTGTTGATTGCTACAATTGGCCGTAAAAACGACTTACTGCAAAGACAGTTTTACGGGGGCAAAATATTCGTTTTTTCGGAAGCTGTGATTGTATGTTTGCATCGTGATAATCAACAATAGAAAATTATGATTTATAAAGTATTAAAAGCATTAAGCGACAAGCTTGATTATGAACTAAATCTTCCGGATCCGGAGTACCCGGTTCAGGAGCCGGTAGATGTGGTGATTGATAGTATAGCAAAAGAAGATAATGATGCGACAGCGATTAGCAATAAGGTGGTCATTTCATTGTTGAGCGCAGAAGAAGAATCGGCATTAAAAAATACATCAAGGTATGAACCTATTTATCCTGAAGGTTCTACGGTGCCTAGAGGGTATAAGAAAAAGAATCCGACAGCTTATCTGAACCTGTATGTAATGGTTGCGGCAAACCGTGATAACTATGAAATCGCACTTCGGAATATTTCTAAAGTTATTCAAACCTTTCATACGGAGAAAACATTTGTTAATGAAACACAGGGATTCAGTATTAAATTACAACTACACCCACTTCCTTTTGATCAGTTAAGTTATGTATGGGGATTGCTTGGCGGTAAAGTAATTCCGTCTGCTTTATACAAAATAAGCATTGTGAAAATCCAGAAAAAAGGAGAAACGTATCCGGAAATAATCGAGGAGATCGATATCCTAAGAAGAGAAAAAAAAATCTAAGAAAATTATTATTAACCTAAATTTTTAAAACATGTCAGAATTTAAAACTCCGGGCGTTTTTATAGAGGAAATCCCAAAATTTCCACCTTCTGTAGCTCAGGTAGAAACGGCAGTACCGTCATTTATCGGCTATACTGAAATAGCGGAAGACAAAAACAAAGACTTGCATTTGGTACCAACAAAGATTAGCTCTTTAATGGACTATGAAACGTATTTTGGAAAAGCCAAACAAGAAAGTATCAAATTACAAGATACTGTAGATCAAGGATTGACCCTGGTAAAACCGAATGTAAAGTTCCTAATGTACTATTCTTTGCAAATGTATTTTGCAAATGGTGGTGGTCCGTGTTATATCGTGTCTGTAGGCCCTTATGGTGCCGATGTAGCCAAAGATGATCTTAAGTTGGGTCTGGATGCTTCTGCTTTGCAGGAAGAATCAACAATTGTTGTTTTCCCAGATGCGACATCATTAACCGATCAGGAAGAATTTTATGCCCTTTACCAGGATGCAATTGCACAGGCAGACGACTTAAAAAACAGATTCCTGATCATGGATACTTTCCTTGGTGAATCAAAAAGTGAAGATGAGGAAACTGGTTTTAATACGGTTGAATTTCTTCGAAACAGAATCGCACGAACAATGCATGCTGCAGCGTATTTCCCGCATTTGAAGACCGTATTAAATTACAGCTTCGATGAAGACGTAGCAATCGATCATGCCGGATTGCAGCCAGCCAATGCTACAGGTGGTTTCTTCGCAGCTTCTGTGGCCGATTTGAACGCGTTAAGTCTTCTTGCTACTGAGGAATTGACAGGAGTAACAGAAGAGGAACCTGCAGATACAAAAATACTTATCGATATTGCGAAGAGTGTTATTGCTATCGTAGAAGAAGTAAATGTTACGGCCGATGGTAAAATTTCGTTAGTGGATGTTCAATCGTATTTACAAGATCTTCAGAATGAAGACGAAGATCGTGATATAGCTGATATTACTGGATATATTACCACTTTAAAAAATGCAGTAAGTCTAGCACAGGACAAAAAAGGAGATGCACACGGATTAAAACTGGATGCGTTAAAAACTACAAATTCCACTTTATACAATCAGATTAAAAAAGTAATCAGTGGACTAAATGTGGTATTACCGCCGTCGGCAACAATGGCTGGAGTATATGCTAAAGTTGATGGTACACAAGGAGTATGGAAATCACCGGCGAATTTAGGACTTAACTATGTAATCGCGCCAACCGAAAAGATTTCAAACAAAGAACAGGAAAGCTTAAACGTAGAGCCAAACGGAAAATCGATTAATGCGATTCGTACGTTCATCGGAAAAGGAAACCTGGTTTGGGGTGCCAGAACTTTCGACTCTGAAAACACAGAATGGAAATATATTTCGGTTCGTCGTCTTTTTGATATGGTTGAAAAATCAGTTGGAAATGCAATGCAGCGATTTGTTTTCGAAACCAATGACGCCAATACATGGGTAAAAGCGAAAACCATGATCGAAAACTACCTAAACCAGTTATGGATGAGTGGTGCCTTAGCGGGATCAACTCCGAAACAAGCCTACTACGTTATCGTTGGTAAAGAAACTACATCAGCTCAGGACGTTTTGGAAGGTAGAATGAATATTGAAATCGGTATGGCAGCCGTTCGCCCTGCAGAATTTATTGTGTTGAACTTTTCACACAAATTACAAGAAGCATAAAAATTAGATAACAATTAAATACAGCAAATTATGAATGAATATCCATTAGCGAAGTTTTCCTTCGAAGTTGATTGGGGTGGAACAAAATTAGGTTTCACGGAGGTTACCGGAATGCAGATTGAAACTGACGTTACGGAATACAGACACGGAGCCAGCCCGGACTTCAGTAAAATCAAAATGCCGGGACTTAGAAAGTTCTCGAACATTACCTTAAAACGTGGTTCTTTCAAAGGCGATAACGAGTACTTTACTTGGTTAAACACCATCAACCTGAATACCGTTGAGCGTCGTTCGGTTACGATTTCTCTTTTAGACGAAACCGGAGCACCGGCCATTACATGGAAAGTGAAAAACGCATTCCCGGTTAAATTACAGGCTTCCGATTTGAAAGCCGATGCAAGTGAAGTGGCTATTGAAACTTTAGAGATCGCTCACGAAGGATTAACAATCGAAAACAATTAATAAATAACTTTTAAATTAAAACACATGAATTACAAAACACCAGGGGTTTACGTAGAGGAAATTGTAAAATTCCCACCATCAGTGGCACAAGTAGAAACAGCTATTCCGGCTTTTATTGGATATACTGAAAAAGGACCAAAAAACGACCCAACAAGAATTTCTTCCTTAATGGAGTATGAAACACTTTTTGGAGGTGCAGAATTTGAAAAAACAGCAATCACATTAAACGTCCTTGATGAAGTAGCTACAGCAACTGTAACTGCAGCTAGTTTAAGTGATTTTAAATTGTACTATGCTTTGCAAATGTATTTTGCAAATGGCGGTGGTCCTTGTTATATCGTTGCTGTAAATCATTATAAAACAGGTACTGCAGTAAATGAAGTGAAACATAGTGAATTGATAGCTGGATTAAATCTATTGGAAAAAGAGGATGAACCAACATTAGTAATGTTCACGGAAGCGGAAGCTTTATTACAAAGCGAGGTTTATACTTTATACATCAGTGCATTAAACCATGCCGAAAAAATGGGTGACCGTTTTGTGATTATGGATGTAATTGGTGATCATGAACTTTTCAGAACAGGAGTTGAAACAACTGGTTTAAAATACGGAGCTGCTTACCATCCAAAATTAGAAACGGTTTTGAGCTACAACTATAAAGACGAAGATGTTGTAATTTCTACTTATAAAAAGACACTTCCAAACGGAACAACACAAGCTGTAGCGGATGCACCGGGACTTCTTAGTGCATTAAAAGGAAATAACTCTGCTTTATACAACCAGGCTAAAAAAGCAATTGCTGCACAACGCGTGGTTTTAGCACCATCTTCATCAATCGCTGGAGTATATGCAAAAGTAGACAGCACTTCTGGAGTGTGGAAAGCACCGGCAAACATTGGTCTTAACTATGTAATTGCTCCGGTTGAGAAAATTTCACATAAACAACAGGAAAGCTTAAACGTTGACTCTAAAGCTGGAAAATCAATCAATGCGATCCGTACTTTCACCGGTAAAGGTACTTTAGTTTGGGGTGCCAGAACATTCGACGGAAACAGCAACGAATGGAGATACGTATCAGTTCGTCGTTTCTTTAACATGGTTGAAGAATCAGTTAAAAACGCAACAGAACGTTTTGTATTTGATGCTAACGATGCTAAAACATGGACACGTGTAAAAGCGATGATCGAAAATTTCCTTAACCAACAATGGATGAGTGGTGCTTTAGCGGGATCAACTCCGGAACAAGCCTACTATGTGAGCGTTGGTTTAAACGAAACGATGTCGGCTCAGGATATTTTAGAAGGTAGAATGATCGTTGAAATCGGTATGGCGGCTGTTCGTCCTGCAGAATTTATCGTGTTACGCTTTTCACACAAATTACAAGAAGCATAAAAATCAGATAACAATTTAAATACAAAAAATTATGAATGAATATCCATTAGCAAAGTTTTCCTTCGAAGTTGATTGGGGTGGAACGAAATTAGGTTTCACGGAAGTTACCGGAATGCAGATTGAAACAGACGTTACGGAATACAGACACGGAGCGAGTCCGGACTTCAGTAAAATCAAAATGCCGGGACTTAGAAAATTCTCAAACATCACGTTAAAACGTGGTTCTTTCAAAGGCGATAACGAGTACTTTACTTGGTTAAACACCATCAACCTGAATACTGTAGAGCGTCGTTCGGTTACGATTTCACTTTTAGACGAAACCGGAGCACCGGCAATTACCTGGAAAGTGAAAAACGCATTCCCGGTGAAATTACAGGCTAGTGACTTGAAAGCGGACGCCAGTGAAGTTGCTATCGAAACGTTAGAGATTGCTCACGAAGGATTAACTATTGAAAATAACTAGTCATGGCTGGCTTATATCCTCCAACAAGCTTTTCGTTTACTGTTAGCGGAATTGCATCAGAGGGTATTGACTCCAGATTTCAATCTGTATCTGGATTATCTACAGAAATTGGAACTGAAGAGTATGCAGAAGGAGGCGAGAACCGATTTGTTCATCAACTTCCACTGCGTCCAAAATATCCTAATTTAGTTTTAAAGCGTGGGCTTGTAGAAGACTCCGGATTGATTGAATGGTGTAGAGCTGCCATGGAACGATTCGAGTTCGCACCCAGAGATTTAGTCATTACACTTTCAGGTGGAACGGATTCAACAGCACCATCTATGTCTTGGAATGTTGTGGGCGCCTATCCGGTAAAATGGGATGTGTCCGAATTTAACGCCGAAGAAAGTAAACTGGCTATTGAAACGATAGAACTCAAATACAGATATTACACAATACCTTAAGCAAGCGGCCTAAGCTTGTAATTTGAATAGCAAAACTAAACACATAAAGTGTATTAGTTAAAGGTAAAATCTTAACTAAATCTTTTTTGAAAAAAGGCGACAGTTTGATTGTTAAAATCAACCTGAATGGACGCTTTATGTGTTTGGTTTTTTAATAAATAGCGCTTTAAAGTGCTTATTGTCAGTATTTAAAGCGTTTACTAATCCATTAAAAGCAAACGAAATGCCAATAGAAATAAAAGAACTCCATATTAAGATAAATGTGGACGAAAATGCATCCGGTACAACTGCCGATTCGGCAGATATGGAAGGAATCATGCGGGCAATCAGCGAAAGCGTAGAACAAATAGTAACTATTGAACAACGTAAAAAAGAAAGATAATGGGAGGATCAATTCAAAAATTAACTATTGGAACCTATAAAGATTCAAACTATGAAACCCGAATCTTAATGGGCGCTTTTAAAGCTTTTATCAATCCTGCAGGTTTTTCCATGACCTATAAATCAAATTTTGCAAAAGATCAGGCAATGGGTACTTCGAAAGCGGATTTGAAATACGCCAATTCGGTTCCGTCGGATTTACAATTAGATTTTCTTTTTGATGGAACAGGTGTGTCGGAATCAAATGCCCTAAATAAAGCACTTAGCAGTGCCGCTCAAAAAGCAGGACAAGGCTCAGCATTCGCAGCAGCTGCAGTGGCAAAACAAATAAAAGATTTTTATAAGGCTACAGGACAATTGGAAGGAAGAATTCATAAACCCTATAATGTGATCATCAACTGGGGTGATTTTGAATTTCTGGGATTTCTGTCGGAGTTTACCATCGAATATAAATTATTCAATAATGAAGGAAGACCGTTACGAGCCATCGGAAAAGCAAAATTCACAGAATCCATTAGCCCGGAACTCGCAGCAAAATCAGATAAAATGAGTTCACCCGATCTTACCCATAAACGAACGGTAGTAGACGGTGATACACTGCCTTTGATGACCGAAAGAATTTATGGAGACTCTAAATATTATTTAGAAGTTGCCAAAGTAAACGGTATCATCAATTTCAGACAATTAATTCCTGGACAAGTATTGTTCTTTCCACCTATAGCAAAAATATCATAAGATGAATAATAGCGGCTACATACAAACAGCAAAAACTCCCGACCTGGTAACCTATAAAGTGATGTCAGGAGGCACAGAACTGCCCGTTCAATACGGCGTAAAAAGTATTGTGGTAGAAAAAGAAGTGAACAGGATTCCACATGCCCGCATTGTTATTTTAGATGGAAGTGCTCCGGATCAGGACTTTAAACTAAGTGGTGAAAATCTATTGATTCCCGGAAAGGAAATTGAAATTACGGTTGGATATCATTCCAAAGAGGAGACCATTTTTAAAGGTGTTGTGGTCAAACATAACTTAAAAGTTAAAAATGGATCGACGTTCCTGATTGTAGAGTGTAAAGACAAAGCCGTGAAGATGACTTTGGGGCGAAAAAGCAAGTATTTCTACGAAAGTAAAGACAGCGATATTATCGAAGAATTGATCGGAAATAGTGGCGCAACCGCAGATGTCGAAACGACAGCAAAAACACATAAGGAATTGGTACAATACCGTGCTTCCGATTGGGATTTTATGGTAACCCGTGCGCAGGCCAATGGAAAGCTTTGTTTTGTGGACGACGGAACCATTAAAGTAGCCAAACCAAAAGTGAGTGGCGAAGCGGTAGAAACCGTTGCCTTTGGTTCTTCTGTTCATGAATTTGACGGAGAAATCGACGCCAGAGATCAGTTTAGTAAAATCACCGCTACTTCGTGGAGTTATGCCGATCAGGAAATCGTAGAAGCAGAAGCGCAGGATCCTGGAATTGCACTCAATGGTAATCTTTCGCCAAGTGATCTGGCTGCTGTTTTCGGAATCGAAGACCTGGAATTGCGACACGGAGGTAAGATCACTCAGGAAGAATTACAAGACTGGAGCGATGCCAAAGCAACTTTTCAGCAATTGGCAAAATCACGCGGAACGGTAACGTTTCAAGGGATTCAGAAAGTAAAACCAGGGGTTTTATTAAAATTAGAAGGCTTAGGGAGCCGATTCAACGGTACCATTTATGTCACAGGTGTACGCCATGAAATTACAGAAGGAAACTGGTTGGCAACAGCACAATTTGGATTAACACCAACATGGTTTTCAGAAACCTATGATGTGAGCGAAATGCCGGGATCCGGGATTATGCCAGCCATTAGCGGATTGCATGTTGGAGTAGTGTCACAATTGGAAGCGGATCCGGATGGAGATGACCGAATTCTGGTGCAAATACCGATTATTAACAATGAAGAAGAAGGAATCTGGTGCCGCGTGGCAACACTTGATGCCGGAGAAAACAGGGGCTCTTTTTTTAGACCGGAAATTGGCGATGAGGTTATTATTGGTTTTATAAATGACGATCCGAACGATGCCGTAGTCCTGGGGATGTTACACAGTAGTGCCAAACCAGCTCCGATAACAGCCACCGATGACAATCATGAAAAAGGATTTGTGACCCGAAGTGAAATGAAAATGATTTTCAATGATGACAAAATCTCCTATACCCTTGAGACACCGGCTGGTAAGAAAGTGATTTTAGACGAAGATGCCGATATTATAAAAATTGAAGATGAGCATTCGAACGTACTCACCTTTAAGAGTGATGGTATTACGATGGAAAGTGCAGGAGATATTAAAATTAAAGCCTCCGGAGATGTAAGTATCGAAGGAACCAATGTAAAACTGAAAGCCAGCGCACAGTTTAAAGCCGAAGGAAGTTCCGGTTCGGAAGTATCCTCTGGAGCGGTAACCGTAGTCAAAGGATCTCAGGTAAAAATCAACTAAAAAACGATAAGGATCGCGATGACGAAAAAAGAATGCAAAGGAAGCGAGGCCTTACGATCTGAAAAAATTATAAATAACAATATATGAAACCAGCAGCACGAATCACAGATATGCACACCTGCCCGATGGTCACTGGAAATGTACCTCATGTAGGCGGACCTATATTGCCGGCCGGCGAACCGACCGTATTAATTGGCGGAATGCCCGCAGCAAGAGTAGGCGACAAAGCAGTCTGTAGCGGTCCACCCGATACGATAGCGGCCGGATCATCGACCGTTTTAATAGGCGGGAAACCCGCAGCACGACAAGGCGATACCACTGCACATGGAGGTGTCATATCGGCTGGTCTGCCCACCGTATTAATTGGTGGATAATGCTGTATTATGATATTTAAACGCAGTAATGGCTACCCGTATTCGGCCTGGCCTAAAAACTGAAATCGCTATAACCACACCAAGGTAAACTAAGGCATCATATTACCGATAAACTAGTACAATAAAAAAATATATAAAGAAGAGTATGAAAATAAATACAGATTTTTTAGGAATAGGTTGGAGTTTTCCGCCTGAGTTTAATAAAGCAGAAGGAGGCGTGACGATGACTACTGATGTTGAAGATATCAATAACAGTTTACTAATCCTTTTGTCTACGCGACCAGGAGAACGTGTCATGTTTCCAAACTATGGTTGTGATTTACAGGAAATGCTTTTTAAGCCCTTGGAACTAACACTAATCACACAAATGAAAGGGGTTATTGAACGCGCCATTTTGTACCATGAACCCCGAATCAATATTATCAGTATTGAAATTGATACTACAGAAGAACTGGAAGGACAGGTGTTGATACATATCGATTATGAAGTAAGAAATACCAATACGAGAAGCAATGTTGTTTTTCCTTTCTATAAAGGAGAAGCTACAGCAATCTAAACGACTTGTAATTACTGTAACCCCATTCGATTTTGCCAGAATAGTTTACATCAAGTAGTGCATCTGACCATAGAAAATTAAATATAAACAAATGAAAAAAATAGATACATTTTCGCATTATCGTGACGGAAAATCACAAATGCAACGCTTTTTAACAGAACTTGATCCCAGTAATCTTGAATTGCACGATTTCGATTTGTTTGATTGGCTACTCTTTGCAAACAATTTTGCCACTCATGTAAATTATTTTGATAAAAATGATGCAACAACACCAAACGGAACCTGGGAAGGCTTTTTTTTAGGTGCCGATGATTATTCCATTCCGCGTAGGGAAAGTGTTGCTTACAAAAGCCTGAAAAAAGAGGTTACAGAGCTTGTCGCTCAATTTGAGAAAGACGGAAGTCTTACGCCTCACATGACATTATTTATCTGCTTTATTAAGTTGATGGATTTTTCGAAAAAGGCACTTAATAATCTTACCAAAAGACATTTGGATTTCTACTACAATGAAATTCTTCAGATCGAAAAACAAGATGCTAAATCGGATAAAGTCTATGTGATTTTCGAATTAGCCAAAAAAGCAATCCAGGAAAGAGTGCCGGAAGGGACCTTACTTGATGCTAAAAAAGATGCAAAAGGTAAAAAACGTGTTTTTAAGACCGAAAAAGAACTTATTGCCAGTCAGGCAAAAGTGGTCGAACTTAAAAGCTTTTTAAACGATAAAACAAAAAAAGAATTAAAAATAGCCCGTGCGGTTAATACTTTAGACGGGATAGCCGAAAAACTACCGGAAACCAGTAATTATTGGTGGCCATTTGGATACAATTCAAACGAATCCAAACCGGATAAGTCGGATTTTAAAGAACTTGAAAACGCCAAACTGGGTTTTTCAATCGCTTCCTCATTGCTAAATTTAAAAGAAGGAGAGCGTACCGTAACCGTTACAATTAGCTTTCGAGACAACGGAACCTCAAAATTAGCGGCTTTACGACTTGATGAAATTGAAAACAATATCAAATTGTTTTACAGCGGTGAAAAAGAATGGGTATCTGGTAGTGGAATAAAATGTACTATAAACGACGCTAAAAGTCTACAGTTAACCTTTACGCTGACGAAGAATTTCCCGGCCGTGGTGGGCTATAATAAAGAAGTATTGGGTGGAACATTCCTGACCGATTTTGCCATTGCGCGATTTATGATCGAAGGAAACAGGTATTATGACCTTTATGAGGCACTGGCTGAAAAAGAAATCGAAAACGTAGTTATTGCCGTTGATGTAAAAGGAGTGAAATCCATTTTGGTTGAAAACGACAGTAGTGCGCTAAATCCGGAAAAAGATTATTTCCCATTTACCGGACAACCGGTAACAGGCTCTAATTTTTACATTAAATATCCGGAGATGTTTGCTAAAAAATGGGATAAAGCATCGATTACAATCAATTGGAAAAATACACCGGAATCGATAAGAGATCTTTATCAGGGCTATACGATTAAGCCCAATGTTGTTGTTTCGAAAAATTCGTTTAGCGCTGCTAAAACGAAGAGTTCCGTTGTGGTTCAAGACGATCATTTTAAAGCGAATGCTTTTCTTTTAGAAAAAGAAGGATGGGCTATAAAAGGGACAGACATCCAGTTGTACCAAAAAACGGAAACCGGTTATCAAACGAATTTTACGATCCAAAACTCAGGTTCTGTTGCAGGAACTTCCGAGTCGATCCGATTAACCTTAAAACAATCGGCATTACAGGATGTGTATCCAAAATTATATACACTGGCATTAACCAGTGGCGAAACTAGCGTCCTGATCCCGAATGAACCGTATATCCCGGTAACCGAAAATGTCGAATTGAACTATTCGGCTTCAGAAAGCGCTTATACGGGCCGAAGTACTTTGATAAAGAATGTAAAAGCATTAAACATACTAGACACCGTTGCTACGAACCGAAGTATTCTGGCAAAGAATGTAAAATCATTAAACCTAGACAGCGTTGCTGTGAAACCAAACATTCTGGTAAACAGTGTGAAATCTGCAAAAAACAAAGAAGTAACCTTGTTTTATGAAGATGCATTTGGTCAGTTTGAAAAAGAAATGGCTGCACCTAGTATTGTGCCGGTTCACGAAGTTGGAGGCGAATTATTCATTTGTTTGGATGCCAAACCAAGTGAAACGGTATCGCTGTTAATCCAGGCTTTGGAAGGAAGTGAAAACACGTTGGCCGATACCTTCGAAGACAATGAAAATATTCAATGGGATATTCTTTCTAAGAATACATGGAAAACCCTTAGAAATGATATCCTAACAAACGAGACGAAACGATTCCTAGAATCTGGAATTGTGAAATTTAAGATTCCGAAGGATATTGATATAAACACAACCTTATTTGAGAAAAAAGGAGTCTGGATCCGAGCGAAAACAAAACGAAGCTATGACGCCGTATGTAAAATTCAGGGAATTTATACACAAGCGGTTCTGGCTACTTTTCAGAATCAGGATAACGATTTGACACACCTGGATCACGGATTGGAAGCGGGTACGATCGCAAAACTAATTACAAGAGTACCGCAGATCAAATCGGTGAGTCAGCCGTATAATTCTTTCGACGGAAAATATAAAGAAAGCGACGCGGCTTTTTACAGACGTGTTAGCGAACGATTACGACACAAAAACAGAGCGATTACACAATGGGATTATGAGCAACTTGTTTTGCAGGAATTTCCAGATGTTTTTATGGTGAAATGTTTGAACCATACGTCCGAAAAATCATTTATGGCTCCAGGTCATGTGACCCTGGTTGTGATTCCGAATACAAAAAATAAAAATGCATTCGACATCTACCAGCCACGAGTAAGTCGGGCCAGCTTGAATAAGATTCAAAACTATGTTAACGGATTAAATTCAATGCATGTTCAGACGCATGTTATCAATCCAAATTATCAGGAAGCCACTGTGAGAATTGAAGCAAGATTCCATAATGAATTTGATGAAGCTTTCTATAGCAAACAATTGGACGAAGATATTAAAAAATTTATATCGCCTTGGGCGTTTGGAGATTCTGATGTTGTTTCGTTTAATATGAAACTTAATGTAAATCAGTTGATTAATTATTTGGAGCAACTTTATTATGTTGATTATATCGACAGTATACAGGTAACGGTTAATGGTGAAATACAGACAAAATATTTAATTGAAGTAGATCCGAAATCCATATTAGTATCCGCAAAACAACATGAAGTGGCTATTGCAAAACAGATATGTATTTAAACAAAACAAATAGATAAAAAATAGATAATTATGTCAGAAAATAGTCATATTAGTATACCTAAAAAAGTTGAAACGGAAGACCAGTTAGATTTTCAGTTCCTACGAAAGACAGGTATTCAATACATAGAAGAACTGGGGAGTAAACTTTGGACCGATTATAATTCTCATGATCCCGGGATCACTACTTTGGAAGTGTTAAGTTATGCCATTACCGATTTGGGGATGCGTATGAATCTTAATATGGAAGATATTTTGTCTTCAAATGAACCGGGTCAGGGTATCGATAGCCAATTTATTGAAGCGGCCGAAATTCTGCCTTCAAGACCTTTAAATGAGCTGGATTACAGAAAATTATTTATCGATGTTGGTTTAAAATCAGGAAGTAGCCGCGCTGTAAAAAATTGTTGGGTGCGTCCTCGGACAGAATTGATTTATGCCGATTGTGATTCAACAAAACTGGCGTTAAATCCAAACGATTTAGTAGGTGCGGCCAAAATAAAAAGCTTTCCAGTAAAAGGGCTTTATGATCTTTATGTGGAATATGGAGAAGACCTTGAAGGAGAAGAAACAACCGATATATGCGACAGATCGAATACCCGAATCAAAATTCTGGAGCGCTATCATGCCAATAGAAACCTTTGTGAGGATTTAGTTGATATCAAGGAAGTTGAAACGCAAAGTATTGCGGTTTGTGCCCGAATTGGTGTTACAAACAAAGCCGATGAAGAACTGGTACATGCAAAAGTATTGCGAAGCATTAACAATTATCTGTCGCCGGAAGTACATTTTTATTCCTTAAAACAAATGCTTGACAAGGGGTATACGACCGATCAGATTTTTGACGGACCGCTTTTGGATAATGGTTTTATCGATACAGAAGAACTTAAAAACAGTCAGCTAAGAAAAGAAGTACGGCTGTCCGATATCATCAATGTGATTATGAAAGTTGAAGGCGTTCAGGAAATCAAAGAAATTTCGATCGCCGGATGTGACGGTACTTTACAACAAAGTGATGAATGGGTGATTTGTATCGCAGAAGGAAGAAAACCGGTATTGTGTGATCTAAGTTCTTTTAGCTATTCCAAAGGATCGCTTCCACTAAATATCAACCGTAAAAAAGTAGACGAATACCTGGAAAAATTCCGTCAGGAGCAGGAAGCTCTTCGGGAAGATGCACGATTAAACAAAACATTGGAAATCCCTAAGGGAACGGCCTATGACCTGGGTAATTATGCGTCTATTTTAAACGAATTCCCGGATACCTATGGTGTAGGAACCTCCGGAATTATTGGAAATCCAAGTGTGGAAAGAGAAGTACTTGCCAAGCAGTTACAAGGGTATTTGTTGTTTTTTGATAAAGTATTGGCCAGTTATTTCAAACATCTTGAAAAAGTAAAAGAAATATTGAGCGTAAACGGTAAACTGAAAAGAACCTATTTTACTCAGGCGCTTAAAGGAATCAATGGTTTTGATAGTCTGGTTAAGAATTATGTAACCAGCAATGATGATGTACTTACCGATGCTTTATATGAAGAACTGGACAATAGTGTAGAACGAAGAAACGAACTTCTGGATCACTTGATTGCCCGATTTGCGGAAACATTTAGCGATTATACTTTTCTGATGAAAACACTTTACGGAGTGTCTACGGATGAAATTGTATTGCGAAACAAAGAAGTTTTCCTGAGCGAGTACAGTACATTGAGTGCCGATAGAGGATTGGGGCATAATTATACCCTAACCGCCGATGACGATATATGGAATACCAGTAACGTTTCCGGAGTACAAAAAAGAATCGCGCGATTGTTGGGGATGAAAGATTACAACCACAGAAATGTGTCCAATTCGCCTGTTCAGATTATCGAGGTTACAGAAAACGGGGCTCCGGCCTTTAAATGGAGAATTAAGGATGCCGACAATACCATTATTCTGAGTGGTGTTAAAAGCTTCAAAATTGAATATGGTGCTACAAGTACGTTAAACGAAGCGGTTTTTCAAATCATTCAGATTGATCAGGAAGATCTTGAAAACAAGCTGAACATCACTTTTGTAGGTGGTGAACGTATCGGAAACATCATGGTTCGCAAATCGGAAATGGATAATTTCTATCTGGAAGTTGTAGACGATTCCCAGGAGCCGGTAGTGATCGCATGTCATAAAAAAACAAACCCGTATACGTCGCAGGATGCCTTAAGAACAGGAATCCGTAATCTGGTGGATTATTTCAAATATCGCTTTACTGAAGAAGGAATTTTCCTGGTGGATCACATGACGTTAAAACCAACGGTTAAGAATTATGATTTGATGGGCGGTATTGGTTGTATGGCTATTGAAGACACTTTTGTAGTGATGTATGATGGCGATGGTGGCTCTGGTGCTGCCGATCCGAATGCCTTTATGACCACCTGTGAAGACGGTTGTGAGGACGATATTTTTGATCCGTATTCCTACCGTGTCAGTATAATACTTTCCGGATATGCCTATCGTTTTTCAGATTATGATTTTAGACGCTATGCCGAAACGGTTATCCGACAGGAACTTCCGGCGCATGTTTTAGCAAAAATTTGTTGGGTTGGCGACAGACAGGGTGAGATCGAAACAGCTATGAATGATCTGGCGAATTTCGAAAAGACCTATAAAAAATTCCTTCTCGATAAAGCACGAAATAATATTAGCAGTTTGGGAGGCAGTACTACAGCATTATTGAATGCGCTAACCAGCTTAAATAATATCTATAAGCCGGGAAGGCTGTTAGACTGTGCCGTGGACGATAACGACAGTCTGGATGGAAAAATCATACTAGGACAATCAAACATATAAAACAGAAAAAGAATGAACACTAAATTAGATATTATCACGACCCAGTATAGAAAGTTCAACGTCAATCAGGCGTTAACCGAGGGGCAATTGAATGAGTTTATTGACTATTTTGAAGATCAGGATCGTTTATCAAGAACCCGACTAAGTGGTGTTGGAATTGGTTGCGGCTTTGAAACAGGCTTATTGGCGAATACTGCATCGCGAATCTCAGTGGTAAACCCGAACCAACAACAACAAGTACAACAGGCATTCCGATATATTACGATTTCGCAAGGTGTGGGTATTACCACAGATGGGGATCTGATTACATTGCGTCAAAATATTCCCGGATCAAGATCGAAAGAGGTTAAGATAGATGAAGCCGAAAAAAAATATGCCTACTATAGACCCTATTTGGATACCTATAAATATAAGCATTTCTATAGTGGAAACACACAAATGCCGTTATTGGAATTGTTTACCGAGGATGACTATAATACCTTGGTGGCAAATGGAGCTACTGCTGCTGCCTTTCATCCTGTATCAGGACTACAACAGGAAGTGCGAAATAAAATTGTAATTCTATATCTGGAAAGCTATTCGAATGAAGAATCGCCTTGTCAGGATGTGGATTGCGACAATAATGGAGCAGAACAGGTGTCCGATCTTAAAGTGCTTTTGGCAAACAGAAGCGACATGGATTTCTATTCGCTTAACAGTAATGCATATGACAGTATTTATCAACAGTATAATAACTACGAGTTACTTTACAACCAGTTGAAAAATATTGAAGTTCCAAGGGTAATTCTGGATAGAAGTGTAACAACGGAATTGGCTTTACGTACAAAATTTCAGAATGCCATTCAGAGTGGTACGCTTATTACCGACCTGGATTCTAGTTTTAATGATATTGCAGAGATGTTTGATATCACCATGGATTTTGGTGGATTAGACCTGAGAGGAAAACTGGATCAGGCATTAAATACGACTCCATACGATTATCAGTACCGTTATGATTTGCTAAAAGATTTAGTGGATACATACAATGAAATCAAAGGATTGGTATTGCATCTTAAATCGGAATGTTGTCCGGATATCAACGCGTTTCAAAAACACCTTATGTTAGGACCGGTTGGAGCACCGTTAAATATTGGAGATCATACGATTTACCGTCATAGTTTTTATAATGCGCCAATCACAACCAATGAAGATGAAAACAAAGAAAGACTGATTTCGTTGGCGAACCGTTTTACGCAAAAACTTAAAAATTTCCAATCGTTTAAAGGGCCAATCGTTATTACGCCGTCTAATACTGGTGTTGAATTAAGCGAAAAAGCCATTCCGTTTTATTATAATGTAAATCTGGATCTGTTAAAAAAATGGAATTTTGAAAAAACAAAAAATTATAAGGAAACCTATAACCTAAGTTACCATAAAACCAATCTGGCAACCGACGATTTTATTCGTAATCCGTTGCTGTACAATATGGATCACAACGATTTTTACAGAGTCGAAGGTTTTGTAGGGATGCCATATACCATTGCCATGCAAAATATTAACGCCCTTAGGGATAGATATGGATTGGCATTCAAAGTTTCGGGATTATCATTGGAAAAAAGCACTAGCAGATCGCTCAACGCAACTGTTACAACGGCTACTGCCGCGACAGCTACTGTTGCCACTGCGGCAACCACTGGCGCAGTAACCGCTCGGATGAATGGCATAGAAAATGCTACCACTGCTCAGACTGATGCTTCAAGTGCTGCTGCTGTTGCAGTACCAGATACAACTGTACCGGGCACAACTGTACCAGATACACCTATTTTGCCGGTAGGGCCAGAGTTGACGACCATATCCATCAAGGATCTGAGAGCGCAGTTGGTTTCGATTTCCAGCGATATTAGTAATCAGGTCAATGCACAGCAAACCTTACGAACGATTTCCGGTTTGGATAATCAGTTGAAATTATTAAATACAATCGATTTTAAAGCGGTTGCCGATTCAGGGATTTCAATTGTAACACAAACAGCAAAAGAAGAAAAGGTAGATACCGAATTTTTAGGCGATTTCCTTGATCTGAAATCAGGATTAGAGCATGGTGGCGGTGTACCGTTTGGAGGTACTTTGTACTTGATTTACAGATCGGAAGAGCACAATACCGTTTTGGCCGATTTCGCATTGCCGTACTTGTGTTGTTCGAAAAAAGATCCGGTATTTATGGCATTGCCTTCTGCTAGATTATGTCAGAATGATGCAAAAATTCCATTCACGATTATTCCTTTGGATGGCGACATCAAAGCGAATATCGCCGGTCGGGAAGTGAAAGTTGTTACCAAAACCGCGGGTCAGAATTTCTTCGATCCAAGCCTTGTGGCTACAGCCGATTTAGGTAAAACAATCAGCTTTACCGTTAACGACGATCCAGTGGAAGCAAAAATGATTGTACATGCATTGCCAAATGTAACGGTAACCGCTTCGGAACCAATTCATGGAGAAGTTCCGGATCATCCGGATGCAGAGGTAACCTTTACAGTTGCCGGAACGCTTACCAATTTGACCTATGTGATGGATTTTGGTGATGGTAAAAAATCGTCGGGGGCAGTACCATCAGACGGTAAAATCAAGAATACGTACAAACTTGTTGCAGGTCAGGAAGAGACTTTCAGACCAACGATTACCATTTCGAACCCTAACAGTTGTTCTAAAAAATATGATCTTAAACCGATTGTAATTACAGGACAAACCACCGTGAAATGTTTATCCGGTTTAGAAGTTACAATTCAATATCATGACACCAAAGGACCTTGTCCAGGTGGACACGCTTGTAACTCGGCTCGTTTCAAATTATTAGCGAACTCGATCCAACTTGGTAATGCCGCCAACGGAAGTAACATTGTGAACTTAAATAATGGTAGTGCAGCGCTTCAGCCAGGACAGTCTTATGGTGATGGAGAAACTTCTGGAAGATCTCGTAAATGGACTTACAGCATTTCAGCAGCAGAAGCACAGGCTATTGTTGCAGCAAACCAACCTAACGACGGATTTATTTCATTCTCATTGGTTTGTGCAGACAGTTCTTGTCACAGCGGCGTAGCATGGACTACATTGAAATTGGATGGAGCAGTACTTTATAACGGTTGTCCGAAAAATAACTTCTTAACTATTAACCCTTGTACAGGAGAAATAAAGAAATAATATGAGACTGATCGAACGATATGAAAAAGACGGAATCGTCATTGACGTAAACAGTTTGCTAACCACAAGCGATGCCGTTATCGACATAAAACAAATCATGGTAATGAATAATGAAGAGGTTCTCTTTTGTTTTGATACCGTAGAAGATAGGATTATTATGACGCAATCTGCCGATGCTTTTATAGCAAAATACAAGGACTATTTAGGAACGTTGGAGCAAAAGGCAGCTCATGTGGATACGGGTTGTGGATGCAAAAGTTGTAAGTAATAACATCTTTAAAGGATTTATAAAAACGCGTCACGCTTGAATACAATCAGGACCGATACTGCGGAACTTATGTTACCGTAATGGATTACAAAATAACCGCAGTATAACTTCCTGAGAAAGCTGCTAAACCATTTAAATTATTAAAAATGAATTACAATTATCAATTAAATAAGATCGCAACCCAATACCGAAAGTTTAGTAAAGGGCAACGAGTAGAGGATCTACAATTCAACGAGTTCCTGGATTTTTTTGAAGATCAGGACCGCTTGTCTCGCGTTATGCTGGAAGGCGTAGGAATTGTGTGTGGTTTAGAACCACAACCGATTTACGAAAATGGCCTGCTTACCAAAATGATGCTTTCGCAAGGTGTTGCAATCACTACAGATGGGGATTTGCTTACGTTGAACAAGAAAAGCAAAACCCAGGATTTAAGTGGCGACACCTATATGAGCGAACTAAAAGACATAAACATATCCGATAAGGTATATACACATTGGAGGGTTTATGACAATAGTAAAGCGGTGTATCCGCCATTTTATAACGACGATACAGAAGGCCTGGAGGTAACGCTTTGGGAATTGGCAACTGCCGAAGAAGCTACAAAGAATTTTAGACCGTTGACTACGCTTGGCAATTTTGACGACAAATATTTGCTGCTTTATCTTGAAAGTTACGAGAAAGAAGTAAAACCATGTCGTGGCGTGGATTGTGATAATCACGGTATCCAGCAAATTCGAAACCTAAAAGTGTTGGTTACGACAAAGGATAGTGTAGACCGACTTCTGGCTAAGGATAAGGTTTTCCCGGAACGTACGATTTCGGGTAACGTAACAACAGCTAAAAAATTAAAACGCGTTATTTTAACGCCGGAACTAAAAACACCGGAACTGTTAAAACAGGCCTATAAAAATAGTGCAACAGAAAGCGATTACAGCTGGATGTTTACAAACATTGATTTTATTTCGGGAAAAATGAATATTCCGTTGGTCGATCGATCCAACTTTGTGAATACGCTAAATCAGCTTGCCAATCAAAATAATAATTTTCAGTATGCCTACGATGTCCTTAAAGACTTAGCGGAAACCTATGCTGAAATTGTCAAATTATTGCCAAGTTCGTTTACGAAAGCGTTGCCCGATCTAAACTCTTTTCCAAATCACGTGATCCTTGGAAAATTCATTCCAACAGATGGATACGATTATACCAGACATCAGTTTTATAATTCGCCTGTTTTAGACAGCGAAAAAAAGACATTAAGGGTTAGGGTGTTAATTGAACGTTTTAATGTATTGACGTTATCGTTTCGAAATCCGACCAATAATGGTGCTGAAATTATCATTACACCATCAAAGAACAAAAGTTCGTTAGGAGATCGTGCCATTCCGTTTTATTACAACATTTCGGATGAGCTTTTACGCCTTTGGAATTTTGATAAAACAACGAATAGGGCTTTCGATACGAATTTACATTATGATAAAACGAATCTTTCGTTAGCATATAACGTACAAATGCCGCTTGATTACAATATCGATAAAATGCCTTACTATCTTATTGAAGGGCATCAGGGTGGTGATTACCGCGAAGTAGTCGACGTGATTCAGACCATAAAAAATTCGAAGCAGTTGGGCTTTGAAGTGATGAGTGTGTCACTCGCACAGCTGCAGGATAATAAAGATTTTTATAAAGCTGATTTTGTCGATTATGTAGGTAAAAATCCAGGATTGGAACATAGAGGTGGTGTTTTTGATGGCAATACTTTTGTTTTGGTTTATAAATCGGAAGAAGAACCACAGGTTATTGCCGATTTTGCCTTACCCTATATTTGTTGTACTCCAAAAACGCCTATTTCGCTAAGCCTTCCATCTGCGACGGTTTGTAAAAACGGCAAGCCGATGGCTTTTACCGTAACGCCATCAAATGGAGAAGTAAGGGCTGTTGCGAGTAGTGGACTTACTGGAGGTGTTACAAAGGTAAATGGACAATATATATTTGATCCGAGTTTGGTTGAGACTGCTTTGCAGAATCAGGAAATCAGTTTTACTGTAAATGGAAAAGCGACCAATTGTAAGGTTAAACTACTACCGGTACCGGCTGTAACAATCAATGCTGTTAAGTTTGATTATCCTGAAGGCGATTCGACACGAACTGCTGTAACATTTAAGGTTTCGAATCAGAATGGAGTAGAATATGATTATAAATGGGATTTTCTGGGTAATGGAAGTTATGTTACGGTAAAACCGGATGATGCGGGTAATGTTAAATATCTATATTCTAACAATGGTCGAAGAAACCCGGTAAATGTACTGATTTCAGCAGGAAATGGCTGTTCTCAATTGTTTACGCTTACCAATTGGTATATACCGCAAACAGTAGATAATGGTACGCCACCGACAGTTAGTCTTAGTGCTTTTCCGGATGAATTGTTTTTACCAAATGAACCACAATCGAAAATATACAGCACTATTGTACAGGGTAGCAATACGATTGTAAGTCATGTGTGGTCGTGTACCGATAGTAGTGTTTCTTTTACTGGAAATATCAACCTGGTTGGAGCTACTTTTCCACAATACGCTGGAGACTTTACGGTTAAGCTAACCGTAAAAGATTCAAAAGGTTTGGAAGCCTCAGGTACCGTTGTGGTTAAAGTTAAAACCAAAGCGCAAATTACGAGTTTGATTGCAGCACCGGAAAGCCCTTTGACAACAGAAAATTTAGTACTAAGAGCCGTTACTTCAAATCCAAGTAATGTGCAGGGGCTAGAGTATGAATGGTTCCTTGATGGAGAGTCTTTATTGCACTCAAACTTAAACGTTCACAGTATTGCGGGTCTTTCTGTAGGTACCCATACCGTAGGAGTCCGACTGGTTAATAGTGTTGGAGGAGGACATTTTGATAATATGCTTACGATTCCGGTAATAATAAGACAAGCACCAACGCCAACGGGCAACGGAACGTCCTTTATTGCGGGTACAAAAATTAGTATGATAACCGGGCCGAGTAAGAATATAGAAGAGATTCAAGTGGGAGATACTTTAAAATCGTTTACGGGTGCGGTTAAGGTGACCGCTAAGGTTGATTATATGGCAAATGTAAGATTATACCGCTTGAATGATGAAGTGCCTTTTATGACAGGACCACATCCTGTTCGTACAGAAAGCGGATGGAAGTCTTACCAGCCGGAAGAAACAAAATTACATCTTCCGACGCTACCAATAGGTACGTTGGCTTTAGGAGACATACTCTTTAAGGAGTTTGATAAAAGAGAACCGTTGCAAAACAACGAATTTATAACTGGAAATTATCGGGTGTATAATCTCCAGGTGAGCGGATCAAACGACTATTTTGCCAATGGCTATTCGGTTTATAGTGAAATTGCACAGCCTACATAGGCATTGTAGTCGAACGTAGTAGGTTAAATTAATTGAGGTAGTGAGCAGGTTGAGGTTGTTTCATGACAGGTAAACGAAGGGCCGAAAGGCCCGACGTTTCTGTTTGTTTGATTTTTTGAGAATTTAAAGAAACCACGTTAATGGTTAGGTGGTGATATTTTACTATCGCCGGTTGTTTTTGCGTCTTGTACTTATAATGTTAAACAGTTTGGCTACATCTTTAAGGTGTATTTCAAAATCGTTGTAATAATCATTTAAGGAATGTAGCGTAATAATTCCGTTTTCCACATCGTGGTTGATGATACGTTTTACCAGAATACCCTTTTCCTTATGGATAATTACAAAGTCCCATTTGTTATAATGCAGTTTGCTCATCCAGAAATCCTGTCTGATATTTCTGCATAATAAAATGTCGCCTTCAAGGTAACTCTCATAGGATCCGTTGTCCATACTGTCGCCTTTGACTTCGAAGCACATGTATTCGCCACGATGCTCGACGTCGTCAGTAAATGGAATGGTAGGGAGGCTTTCCGTGAATTCTTCATCGGCAAAGCCATTCAGGTAACCGGCTTGCGCGTATTGATTTACGAGCGGGACGTTCATAATTTTTAAATCGGAAAAAATTACAGGTGAACCGTTCTCGTTAGTCGCCTTTTGTTTTTTGGCTAACAGGCTTTTCATGAAAAATGCGGTCGTCTCGGGGATTTTTCGTTCGCCTTTTTCCCAGTACTGTATCGCTCTAATACCGACGCCAATCGATTTTGATAACTCAGACTGCTTCATGTTCAAGTTTTTTCTGATTTCTTTGAATTCTAAATAGTTCATAATGAGATTTTTGTAAAAATTAAACAAAATAAAACGCAAATTGTACTCTTTTTTGTTTTGTAAACACGAACAAAATTCGCATATTTGTCGTGTAGCATTTAAGATTGATGCAAATATACGAAATATATGCAACATTTAACAGTGTCTTTTATATCAGTGTAATTAGGTGAGGCTCTTAGAATACAGTGTTTTATTTTGTTTCATTGGGTTGTAGGTGTAAAATGTAAAAACACGAACATAGTGCGTAATCGTGCGCGTTTAATTTTTTTTGTGGAACTATTTGCGTAAAAACTATACTAAATATAAAATTTATTTTAATCAATTTCTTTAAACAACCAAATTATTTATCAACCATGAAAAGAAACCGAGAATTAATTGAAAAACGAAAAGAATTCGTTACGAACTATGTGACGGATAATCAAAGCAAGCAAATGAAGGTAATTGTCAATGAATTGACAGAGATGTTGTTTTTATCAGAGCGTACTATTTACAACATTCTTACAGACGACCAAAATGATTACTGAAATTGTACGACTTGATAAAGGATGGAACCTGTTCTGGTTCTGTCAGGATAACAAAGAACCGGATTCCTTAGGTTCGATTGTCTATAAAGCCGGGAACTGCAGTAAAAGATTGTTTAAAATGGAGCTGCCATTATAAAAGAATAACAGACGGTAGTATACCGAATGTAGCAAGCAGTTAAGTACATTTCTAAAAAAGGGTAACGCCTCTTTGGTTTCTGAAAAACAGGCCTGTAAGCCGGTTTAAAGAGACCTGAATCAATGACTATTGTTTCGTGGCGCCTTACAGATACTAAAAAAATAAAGCAAAAAAATAATAGGTTTTTTAAGCATTGGCTTAGAGAGCGGTGGACTTTTTTGTGCTTTTTGAAACGATACTCCTTTTAGATTAAAGCTTACAAGAACTATAAATACAAATGAAAACCCTAAATAACTATGAAAAGAAAAAAGAAAGCAACTAAAGAAAAGAAAGGAGTGTTTGATGAGCAGGAAAAAGATATTGACGATATTATTGATGATATCGCCTATTTGGATGAGCGTCAGAACATTAAAAAAAGCAAAAGCTTTTTAGATAATATGTACCTGATAAATAAGGAAGAATGAATTTGGAAAACTTCAAAATCCTATTTATTGGGACAGCAGTAGCTTTTTCAGGTGGACTATTGCGCGTGTTGATTTCAATCCAGAATAAAGAAAAAAAGCAGCCCTGGGAACATATTGTAACATTGTTGATTGTGATAATCGTGGGCTTTACGATGAGTTATGTCATGCATAAAGCTAATGTAAACGACAAGTGGTATTCCACAGGGATGCTTTTTGTTCTGGGTTATGGATATGATAAATTTCTGAAAATGATTACCACTAATCTTCCAAGCTGGATCGATAAAGCGGTAAAAGCATATATAGAAAAAACATACGGAGTCAATACAGACAAAACCTCAAATGAGAAAGAAGAGAATGACGATGTGAAATAGTTTAAAAAAAGGATAACAGATGAAAATAATAAGTCATGATTTTCCTGAAGATCAATATTACAGGGAAGTCACAAAAAAAAAAGGAATTGTGCTGCATCATACCGTCTCTGGCGACTCGGTCTTGGGCGATATCGAATGGTGGAAATCCACTGCGGAACGTGTTGCAACACCTATAATCATCGCTAGAGATGGTGGGATCCACCAATTGTATTCCTCGCAATATTGGGCGCATCATTTAGGAATAAAACAGGAACACTTTAAACGATTTGAGCTTCCGGCGTTGAACACCCAGCGCAATAAAGAATTTATCGGGATTGAACTCGATAGCTGGGGCGGATTGACCACTAAAAATGGCAAGTTTTATTCATTCTCCGGTCAGGAGGTAAAAAAAGAAAACGTGACGTTTTATGAAAAACCATTCCGCGGTTACCAGTATTTTGAAAAATATACAACGGCTCAGCTCGCATCCTTAAAGGAACTATTGGAATATTGGGGAGAACGTTACGCGATTCCGCTAGGTTATAAAGGAACGATTATGTTCGAATACAACAAAAGAGCGCTGAGTGGCGAAAGTGGAATCTGGGCACATGTTTCTTTCAGACCGGATAAATCAGATGTGCATCCGCAGAAAGAACTCATAGATATGCTGCAATCATTGGTGTAAATAATCGAAAACGCTATATAAAAACTAAGAAAATGAGAGATAAGGTGCTGTTCTATGCTTTTGGTATTCTGATTTTGATCATCCTCGGACTGAACATTCGAATGTATTTTTTAAAAAAAGACCTGAATGTCGTACTCCAACAACAGATTGACGAACTGGAACTACTAAAAGAACAGAATGTAACGAAATTGGATAGTATCGAACTGCTTAAAAAAAAGCAGTTAGCGCTAATCGCTGAAAACGAAAAATCACTTTATGAGGAGATTGCCTGGGCTAAAGAAAATAATATGCGTTATGAACAAATTAAAAAAAATATTAGGAATACTGATGATGCTGACAGCCTGGCACGCCAGCTCACAAAACGCTACGAAGAAAGATAGTGTCGTGATCGCTAAAGACATCGCCCGAAAGGTGCTTATTGACCTGGCCGATTACGATCGGCTTAGGGAAAATAAGGTTGAAGAGAACCTCGAAAAATGCATCGAAATCCAAAAGGAAAAAGATGTGTTGATCAACTTTATGACACAGCAAAATAAGCTTATGGAAAGCTCATTGCTGCTAACAGAAAAGCAGTTGCAAATCAAAGAGCAGCAATTTAAGAATGCGAAGAGTACTAACGGAAATGGTTTTTTGTATGGACTCGGCGGCCTGGCTGTTGGCTTGGTGGTTGGTGTGCTGTTGGTTCACTAACACCACAAAAAATTAAGAGTTGCAACTACAGAATTGAACCGCCAAAAAAGTTCAAAACAAAATAAAAATAGTTCAATTTTGTAAAGCCAATACCGAAGTAATATCGAAAACGGTAAGGTTGAGACCTACTGCAACTACAGAATTCAAAATAAAAAAATACCCCGGATTGAAATAAAATAGTTGAATTTTGCAAGTGTAAATAAGTAGTAAAATTCTTTCAAATTAAATTCAAAAACAAAATAGCTTTTGCTAATAAAAACAACCAAAAAATACAAATAAATGTTTCCATATGACAATGGCATATCAAAAACATTTGCACATGAATTATGAAAAATATTACGACAAGACAGGGACTTAAAACGTATTTTGAAACGGGCGACCGTCCTACGGAGGGAGAGTTTTCAGAACTGATTGATAGCTATGTTCACTTAAAGGAACTTAATTTCGGATTAACACTGAGACCCTCTGCAGAAACATTCTACAAGTATTATGATTTTTACAGATCAGAAGAGCTTCCGGATTCTTCGGTTGGACATCGAATTATCGAATCGGTAGAAGGCAGAGAACCGGAGTATTTCCAAGGGTATAGGCACATTTTGGGACGAGTAGTGGGATACAAAAAAATGCATATCACTCTGGAAGGGACAGACGATATCATGGTGTATCAGCCAAAGGTGATCATAAAACGCTATAAGCAGAAAAAGAAACTGAGGAACGGTAACATGAGAAAGGCGCATTTCGCTCAGGAAAGAGAAATGGATGCGATACACTGGAATCGAAAACCGGTCTATGTCATAGAGGAAAAAGAATCGGTTCTTGATATTGAACCCATCCATTACTTCAGACCTAATTTTGAAGGAGGATACAAAGATTTTTCACCTTCGGGAAGTCTCTTTAAACCAGGCGATTTTAAGTTTACAAAACATGGAAAGTCTTTTGTGCCGTGTCAAATTTTGTTGGAAATAATGATCGACGGAAGACCGTACCGATCACAGCCGGTAGCCTTTAAAATTGTTTTAGGATCATCCGGATTGGAAGATGTCATCAATTATAGTATTGGTTAATACGCATAATAAATTATATCCAGAGGGACGTTCCTTCGGGAGCAACCCTTGAGTTCGCTCTTGGGATGCTAGCAGAGAACGACTCTTGGGGAGACCTTTGAGACGATCCTTGTGTGAACAACCCTTTGGTTTTTTTGAAACCCAAAACAAATTTAAAATATAGAATGCATCCAGAGGGACGTTCCTTCGGGAGCAACCCTTGAGTTCGCTCTTGGGATGCTAGCAGAGAACGACTC
>Ga0160502_100350_pt1 | contig 37790 bp, 47 predicted proteins | sample DIDnMG_14_FD_108237 | JGI IMG/M metagenome (GOLD analysis project Ga0160502, IMG submission 108237) | Enriched soil microbial communities from UW Madison campus, WI, USA - DID2933_E24_Xylan MG | ecosystem: Environmental > Terrestrial > Soil > Unclassified | place: USA: Madison, Wisconsin... | reverse complement strand
CGGACTTTTAATCCGTTGGTCGCGAGTTCGAATCTCGCAGGACCCACCAGAACGCATAAGCCGCTACAGCTATTAAAGTTGTAGCGGCTTTTATGCTTTATGTGACCGTATATGTGACGTGTCTCATATCCAGTGATCCCATACAGTGGTCATACAGTCATGACGGCTGTCTCGTTGGGCTGAGCAGTCGCCCGCCATCGAGCCTTGATGTAGCGCTCCGTTGTTGCCTTGTCGGAGTGGCCGCAGAGCAGCTGGATCTGCTCGATGGGCGTCCCTGCCAGCCACATATCGGTGGCACCTTTGCCCTTGAGATCGCGGAAGCCGAAGGAGGCCATGGGCGGGATGTTCTTGGTCGCCCTGATCTCGTTTGCGGTCCTGATGGCTTTGCCGAGCATGGAATTGATGCCACCGTAGGTGTACCCAGTGCCTGCTCGGGTGTGCACCAGAGGCTGGTCCATATGTGGATTCGTGCCCACGGCACGGTTGATAAGCTTTTCCAAGCCCTCGGTCATCGCAATCTTCAGCCTTGTGCCCGTCTTTCCCTGCTCGAAGGTGATGATGCGATTGCCTGTGTGTGGATCGCGTGCGAGGACTTTCGGCGTCCAGTAGATGATGTCGCTTTCCGGGCGCTGCAGCGTGCGGTAGGTCAGCTCCATCAGTACGCGCACCTGGGGCCAGGCCAAGGCATAGACCTCCTGATATTCCTGATGGGTGACATACCGGTCGCGCTTTTTCTCCGAGTTTTCGCGCGTGCCGCTTTTTTGCATACACGGGTTGATCTTGAGGCCGGTGCATTTGTTTGTGCGGATCAGCCAGGACAGGCACGAGCTCAGACATGCTTTTTCCCGGTTGGCGCGCACTCCACGCTCAGCCGCAGAGCCGGCGTCCAAATAGGCTTGCACATGGTGGGGCTCAATGTGCTCAGGGAGCATTGACCCAAAGAACACTTTGAGCGGCTCGGAATCCTTTGTGTAGTCGGAGAGAGTCCGCGGCGCGAGGTCTTTTATGGACACCCGCTGTTGGCAGTCCACCAAGAACTGGTCTAGCCAGTACGCGGTGGTGCCATAGTTGTCTGCCGGGCTGTTGTAGATGGCAGCTCGCTCCTTTGCGGCACGGACATCGGTGCCCATGCGCTCCCACCGGCCGTCCCTGTGGCGGTAGTAGAAGGCGTTGTGTTTGAAGGAAAGGCGAGTGCCAGCGAGACCCATCGGGTCCCCATCTTTACGTGCGCGTCCCATGTTTTCTCTGTTTGAAGAAGGATTGCAGCCCGATCACGTTAGGTGTGGATGAGGCTGCGCTTGTGCTTTGACCTTTGGTCATGGCATTGCTGCCGGTCATGACTCTGTCGAACTCAGTGCGTGCGACAAGAGGGCGCCCGCTGGGCTTTGGTTTCACCACCATGCCCAGGCGCTCCAGAAAGCGGATCTGTGCGGCCCCATTTTTTAGAGGAGAACAGATCTCATTGATCTCCGCATCGGTGAGGTATGGCCATGGATTGTTCATGTCTGTCTCAATGAAAAAGCCCCGCACTTGGCGGGGCTTGATGTTTGTCGGGTGAGGCGGCTATTCGGCCCAGGTCGTGCCGGGTGGCAATTCAAGTTTCTTGATGATGACTACATCATCTTCACCAGAGATTTCGTCCGCCACAGGGATACGGCGCAGGCCTGGTGTTTTGAGCTGGGCCAGGTCCTCGATAACGTCAGCGGCCTTGACGGCCGTGGCATCTCCTTTGCGAAGATCTGCAACCAGTTGCTCAAGCTCAGCGCGCTCCATGATCAATCCTTTCAGTTGAGGCAATCATGGTGCGCTGTTGGTGATGCGCTTGAAGTCGATCACCCAGACCCATGGGTTCGCGGTCCAGTCACCGCCGGTGGATTCCCAGATATGGCGGAAGTGCTCAAGAGGTGTAGCGCTGTAGGAGTAGCCCGGGATAGAGCCGTGGCCTCCAGCAGCGCCCTCTGCAATGCAGTCCGCTTCTGTAATCTGCTGCAGGCGCTCCACGCGCACGCCGATGATTTCCAGCCAAATGCGTGCTGCCCACTTAGGCATGTGGATTGAAAGTTTCCAGCGGGCGACTATGTCGTCATCCATCGTCATGAATTCAGGTGGCGGACCACCGTCTGCGGCGTACTTGCAATAAGCAGGCGTTTTGAATTTGCTGGTGAGTTCGTCAGCGTTGGAGAAATAGTGGTCCTCCCACTCCTTTGCACTCATCAATGGGCCTTGCCATGTCTCGCGCACATAGATGCGGTCGCCAGGCTTGCCATATGGGCACAGCGCCGCCGCCTCTTTTGCGTACTCGGGCAGCAGGTAGATGCCCGCATGCTTGCAACCACGGTGCGGCTCCAGCAGGGAGTCGCGGCCCATAGTAATTTCTGTCTTGGCTATGCGCCGCGTCTGCGTCTTCTGGCCGCTCAGGATGGCACGCACCAAGGGGGCCTTGAACATCAAGCCGGTTTCTTTCATTGGGTTACTCCCTAAATGCAGAACCCCGCTCAGTGGCGGGGTTCTTGTGACTTAAATACTAATTAAGCAGAAATTTGCATGCTTTAAAGTTTTATCGTTGGGGCACTTTTAAAAAATGCCATATTGATATGCAAAGTAAAGCGCTGCCAATATGCCTAATAATGAAAGTATGGTCATCACATTTACCATATCGACTCCATTAACAATTGCTGGGAAGCAAGAGATGGGTCGCTAGATGCGTCCTAACACTACCATGACTAGCAATACGACCACTAAAAGGCCGATGATGCCGCTTGGAGCGTAGCCCCAACTGCGACTGTGTGGCCAGGATGGCAATACCCCAAGTAACAGCAGTATGAGGATGATCAACAGGATGGTGCCGATGCTCATGGTCTGCTCCTTCGTTTCGGTTCTAAACCGTATTTCAATTTATGAGATATTTATTGAACTATTAACGCATACTGGTAGCTATCATTTGCGGTGATGCTGGCTGTCGTTTGTGTCGACTTGATTTCCAATGAATCCACCGACAGCTGCGCCACCAACTGTTCCAAGGCCGCTGCCTCCGGTCAATACAGCACCTCCGACGGCTCCGACTCCCGCGCCGACCGCCGTGTTCCGATCTCTTGCTGACATGCCGCTACAGGCGCCTAAACTGAATAGCGATGCGCATACCAGCGAGGCGAGAGTGATTGATTTGAGGGTTTTCATTTGAGAGCCTCTTTTAAGAGCATGAGTGATGGCTCATACCTTAGTGGATGTCTCATGATGAATTTTTGGCTCGTAAAACATCCTAAGCGAGCCACCACGTCAGAAAAAGGCATCACAGAGTCTCTTTAGAGTGGTTTTTTTTAGTTATCTCTGGAATCATCTTGGCCACACCGGAATACCGGCGTGGCGAGTTGAAAATTATCACGTACTCCTGTCACATTGCGAAAACGCATGATTACGCAAAAGTGTCACTTTGTGGAGGCTTGGGAGGTTGAGTTAGCGGTTAGATATCTAGTCCAGATCTCAAGCAAGCGCTAAGTGTTAGCGATACTGCTCAGATTTTTTTGTTGTCTGTTCGGCTTGAACAGGCTTGGCATTTTGCGGAGGGTTGGTTGAAGCCTTATCACCACTTTGTGGTGTAGGTTTTGTGCCAGGGGTGGAGGCAGGTCCGCTACTTTGTTGCTGCTGAGGGTTTTTGGGGTTTTGTGGGTTGTTAGATTGTTGGCTCATTGAAATCTCCAGGTTGGTTATCGGTAAACGAATTGCTTACCGAAACTTCATATTGATCCCATTTTTGCAAAATGTCTGTTGTTTAAGTGGTTTATTGCAATTTTATTGAAATAGTGTGTATTAATTCGGCATTCAAATTTACATTGAATATCTATTTTTGATGTTTTTCGGCTAAATACTGGATCCAGAATAAAAGAAGCCCGCAGATGCGGGCTTGGTGTGGTTGATAGGTTTACGCCATCGGTCACGCTTGTCGCCCCGGCCGAAGGCTGGGCTGCTCATGCGTGGCCTGTCTGTGTCTTCTGTCGCGCTTGCTTCAGCTTTGCGCTAACGCATCAAGAGCGCCGGAAGCTTGGACTTCTTTTCAGCGGCCCGAGGTATATCGATCTGGGCGTCAGGTGAGGGCGATGGATGTTGTGGGTCATCTTCATCGCGAAAAGGTATGCGCTTTTGATTGGGATACGGCTCACCTACGGGGTCCATGTCTTCATCTTCAGGCAGAGAGGGGGGAGTACCTGGTTGATTCATCGCTACTTCCTTTCTTGGTAGGGCGCAGCGGAGGCAAATAGTCCCTGAGCGTGTGCCACTGGCTCAAATGTTCGGGTCTCGAAAGATCTGGATGCTCTGTATGCAGCTCACTGTGGTCAAGTTCAGGAGCTACTGGTTTACTCATTGGGTTGTGTCTGACCTGGAGGATCTGGTGGAAACAGTTCCTTGCGTCCCCCTTCAATCAGGTTTGAGCTGTCGGAAGCCGACCGGTCTATGGTGTCTGCCGAATCCTGAACCCGTCGCGAAAGGCTTGTCCCGTTAGGCCGCGCTGTAGAAGCCGTTGCTCGACTATCTGAAGGCTTGTTGGCAGGCATCGCTCCGATTTTTGATCCGGATTTACGAGTTTGCTTAACTCTCGTGGTGTCAGTGGGCTCCATAGGGTTACCGCCTTGAAGATCTCGATATCGAGATGAATGATGATTTAGCTCGGCTTACCGCCTGCTAAGTGCAAATCCGAGCAATGCGCCAACAGCCAAAGCTCCACCTGCTGTCCGCCAAGGGGATTCGTGCACATACGAGTCGGCAGACAGTGCTAGGGCTTTCGATCGATCAACGGCGTTGGAGGATGCTGTTCGCACTTTTTCCAAAGCGGATGCAGCCTTGCTGAAAAGCACTGATGCCGCTGGATCCGCATCATGCCCATTCGCCACTAGAACGCCTCGCAAATCTTCAATTAGCTGGCTTGCGTCACTTGGAGGCTCTGCTGCACTTTCTTTATGAACTCTCATAAGGACTCCTGATTGAACATAGGGTAGTTCAGAGTAAGCCACTGCAGTTTGATGGGCTGTAGTCCAAGCTCGGGCATTCAGATATGAAGTGTGACGGTAGGCTACGGCGTGCTATCTAATTGAATGCGATACAAGAGTCTCTTGCGTGGATTCTGGTATCGCTAAAAGTGTTGCCAGTTGGCGTTTTCCAGCCTGTTCGCGTCTATTCAGGTGTCAAAGGTGAATGCACTGAATCCACATATACATAAATACAGTTTGAATTCCAGTTCACCTAAGCTGACATGCCACCTTGAATGGCCTACGAGATGTTGTTCTGTGAACCTGCAGACTCATCTTTTGTTTGTGAGTTGAAGATCCGCATCCTTGCAAGAGAGAGCGTTTTCGAGTTGCTTCCAAGCGCACTCCCGGGGGGCTTTGGGCTCTCTAAAAGTCTTCTGGAGCATCGTGTGCTTCACTCCTGGACGCTCCAAAGAAAAAGCCGCTCAGTGGCTGTCTGTTTAGGTATGGAAGTCAGGTGAGGGTGTGTAGAGACGCTTTGTGCGTGTGCTTTTGCGTCTGTAATGGCACTTAGAGACATAGCGCCTGGCAACGGATCTCTTTGCACCGGTAGGCTAGTTGCTGTACCTTATGAGCGGCAGTGTTGACCTGCTCTTTTCTCAAGGAAACGGGCTTCTAATCCTGATTAACCAGATTCGCAAGGCAGTGTGCTGACTGCAAGGAGGCCGTGATGGAAACGATAGAGCAGATGGCTGAAAGACACATTTGCGAGTCTGAAGCGGAATTGGTTCATATCGATGTGCTGATGAAGCGTGCGCAGAAAATGAGTACGAACGCTGCCGATCAGGTAGAAGCTGAGAGGCTATTGGATCAGGCAGTGAGGCAGCGCGAAAAGTTAGAGTTGCATCTCGCGGCCCTCAAGAGCAAGCAAGACGCTGATTATGAGAAATTGGTCGATGAGGGCAAGCGCTTTAAAGCGATGCTTGCAAAGATGCGGTCGAATATTGAAGTGATGCTAGCTTCCTGGCTTTGACTGCTAAGCTGTCGCGACGATGGGCAACCTCTGAGCGCTCCTGTGTGGAGCCGCACTCGGCAAAGACAGTCGGTTGTCGAACATCCTCCTGCGCCTGTAGATCGCCTTGCCGGTACATGGCCAGTTGGTAAATGAGCATGTTCTTGAGCGTGGGCCTCCAGAAAACAAAAGTGTGATTGGTGGCGCAGTCAGTGGCCGCAGGTCAGACTGCCATCCGGCTGCGGGAAGTTGCGAGCGCCGCAGCTGATGCACAGGGGCTGCTGTGCAGCGGGTGCGCTGTGGCCGGTGCACTTCACTGCAGTAATGCCGTCGGGGTAGCGCTGGATCGGCTGCATGCTTGCAAACTGCAGATCCGCGCATGCTTTGGAGCCATTGGTGCAGGTTGTGCACATGCCGCCTTTAGGGATGTGGGTGGTCGTCATGGGGTATGGCTACCTGTTGACGGGTAGCGGAATGCAGAGGTTGAAAGTCGCCAGCCAGTGCAAGGCGGCGTCTGTGTGGAAGGGGTAAGGGCAGGCATCGTTGGCTGTGCGGCCTGCGTGGTAGGCCTCGCGGGCTTCGGCTTCCACCTGGGCCTTGGTGATCAGCACCTCGCCCCCGGCCCAGGTGGTCTTGAAGGCTTCAGCCATGGGGGTTAGTGGGTCCCTTGGCCATTTGGCGCACAGCCTGCTCAAAGCTCATGCTGCGCACGGGGCAGCGCTGCGGCTGGTTGTTGGTCAGGATCAGGGTGTCATGGCGCGGCAGCTGGCGGGCGCTGGTCAGGCCTTCGCAGTCGGTGTCATAAACCTTGCTGAGGCCGAAGTGCTGCTGCAGGCGTGCTGCCTGGCTGGCTTTACCGCAGCCTTTGGGGCCGAAGATCACGATAGAACGGGTGGGCATGGCGTTGCTCCTTTTCATGCTTCATGGCGCGCAGCGCTTGCTGCAGCTCGGTTTGAAAGTAGGTGTTGAGAGAGGGCGCAGGCTTGACGGCGGTTGCCGCCTGGCTCTGCATGAGGCGCAGCAGTCGGCTGCGTTGTCGGTCGCGGTGCTGCAGCTCGTGCAGCACGGTGTCTATTGGATGCATTGGCAGAGGGGGCAGGTGTAAATAGCCGGTTTCATCAAAGCTCATCTCAAAGGCCTGTTGAGCGTTCCACACGATGCGCCCGATCAAGCTGCTGCCGCAGTTCAGAACCAGGGGGCACGCGGCGTGGCCTTGACAAACAGGGTCAGGTGGGCCGTTTTGCTGGCGCGCACCAGGTGCAGCGACATGAGTGCAGGGTGCTTGCACGTGCCCTGGATCCGGTTGGCAAGTGCCGTGGTCTTCCAAAAAACTAGAAAACCCGCGTGATGCGGGTCTTCTGGTTGATGGTCAAGGGTCAGTGCATTTGCTCTTGAATTTGCGTCAACGGTTGTGAGCCTGGTTGGCGTTTATTGCATTTGCATTGCTGCTGACTGAAATTGGGATTTCTGAGCGGCTGCCCCATTTGCATGGGCCAGTAGAAGCGCCAAAAATGAGTTTCGTTGACCGTTTGGGTGGTACCAATCTCCATGGAGATCAGCGAAAGAGTCGTCACCCCTGCTGGGCAGGATTTTTCTGCTCTTGTGCAGGCTTCTGGCCAGGCTGTTGCGGGTTTGGGGTTTGCTGCTGGGCCTGCTTGTCTTTTTGCTGTTGATCCGCAGGCGACTGGCCTTGTTGGTTTGCAGTGCTTTTTGGGTTGGTTTGTTGAGTCATGGTGAACAGTCCTTGAGGTTGAGAGCAGATCGGAAAGACCTGCTATGGACCCAGGGCGCACTTTGAAAGGAGCCACGTTGTAGGGATTCTTTGTGGAGCGATGTCCTGGTGGGTAGTGCTCACGACAGACCGTCTGTTAGCACCGCTGATGCGACATCCTTTTAGGTGACGTCGCTGTGAAGTTCCCGTTGTCTTTGGATCAAGACTGGCTGTTGACGCTCCAGATCTTTTTTTTCTTCGTCTGTGGGAGTTTTCTTCTCCTGATGATCTGGCAGGCTGCCTCTATTGTTGATGCCTCTGAAGGTCTTTTTTATGGAGCACAAAAAACCTTGGCATTGCGAATTTAGGTAGGACATAAGGCCTCCTTGTTTGGCGTTGAGTCCTTGATTAATTATTCTTCTGAAGGTGTTTTTTTTGTTTTGTGAATTTGTGAGTGTTTTATGGTTCTTCTAGAGATCTCATCAAATTCTGGTATCTCGATCTCTGCATCGTCATTCGACGTCACAGTGAAGTATTTGTCGGTAATAAGGTAGTCGTCTATATCCAAGAGATGTGGTCTGTATGCCTTGAATAAATGTGTGTATTTATCGATGAAGAGCATAAAGACCTCCGGTATTTCTGGAAAGCCCTGACTGACTCCCATAGATAAACCATACGCCTATTTCATCAATAAAACTGTTTTCAGACGAAAAATTACATTAATTGAGGCTGTGTCAGGTAGCAATTAAGTGGCTTGGAGCTAGCGTGCAAAAGACTTTATTGCTATCACTGCGTGAGTGATTTATACAAATTGTTATTGTAAAAATTATATAAATATGGGTATATTCGAAGAAATTAATTAACTTCAGAAATTACCCAAAATAGGAGCTATGCCGGTAGATGAAAACTATTGCGGAAGTTCGTTTGGAGGGATGCCGCATCCTCTATTTGGATGCCTGAATGGCTGCAGTGTTGAGAAGAGAGGGGTGCCAGTTGAAGCAACTTGCAGGTCAAACTATCGTGCAACTAGCGTTGCAGAGTGATAGGCGAACGGACTGGGAAGCCTTATTCGGTGGCGTTGCTACGTTGTGCCTGACGAGATTTCTTGATGCGAACTTGTGTTTTTTCTTGTTCGTTTTGACGCAATCTGGCTTCGTAAACCGCTGGGCAATAGACAAAGTCGCCAGTAGGTACTGCAGCGCTATCAACTTCATGAAGGGCAGGATTGATTTCAGATGAGAGATTTTTGACTAAGCTTAACATATAGGCCTTTAATTTAGCAGGGGAATTATTAATTTCCACCGCTATCCATAGTACTCCTTTTTCGATTTAAAGCCACCTGTAGGGTGTTGAAGGGTCGATCGAGGGGCAGGATAGTCGAATTAGCTTACGCATCACGATTAATTTGATGCTCGTTTTCGGTTACAGATTCCTGTAATTGAGTATTCGTTTCTTCCTCTTCTGGCAGGCTAGGAAAAGCTCTTGCCCAAGGAAATAACACATGCATGAGATTCGACCAAAGGTCTTGGGCCTTGGATAGTGGTTGTGCAAACATATCAATTTCCTTTCGTTATTCGCTCAGAAATCTCTTTCCCACTATTTTCACTTTCTCTGTAGAGGCTTTAGGCGATGGGATCCTTTTTGCAACGATGTCGCTCAAAATAAAGCGGCCCTTTTCGATGGGGTGATCAGGCGTGCGGGAATAGTCGTCATGAGAGACAGAATGGCTATTGACGTCTGGAAGCCCGGTTTTTCGGCTGCGGGTCTTGAGATTTTTTTTAACTGTGGCTTTCATAAAAGCCTCCGATTCAATAAAGCACTCAGAAATGACTGCTTTCTTCACAATACTCTCTTTTTCTGGCAGAAACCGATTTTGAACCAAAACTAACAGAATTTCGGTTGTCTAAATCTCGGAGAGCAGGGCCACTCGCTCGGTGCTGCAGCTCGTGCAGCACGGTGTCTATCGGATGCATCGGCAGGTGATCCCCATGCCCAGGTGCCCCAGTTCGGCAAAGCCGTGGTCAAACGCTTCGGCGGCGCTGCGGGCGATGTGCTGGATGGAAACGCAGCCGCATTTCAGAACAAAGATGCGCATGGCGGCGACTCCTAGAAAAGCGGCAGGGTTAGGTGATTGGTGGTACCGGCGCGCACGCGGTTGATGGTCATCAGCGCCGGGCCATGCTGGCTGCGTCGCCGCGGCTTGCTGGCCTGCGCAGCCTGCTCGGCCGCAATGCGTGCGCGGGCCTTGGCGAAGGTGTCGGCAATATTGGTGCAGGCCGAATTGCTGTACTGAAATGCCGCGCTGGTGATCGGCACGCTGGGCAAGGTGGGGCAAGCTGCTTGCATGGGTTCTCCGGTTGAGGGCAAAGGAAAAGCCCGCTCAGCAGTTGCTGGCGGGCTTGGGCGATTGGCGGCTGCAGCCGTTGACTGGCGCAGGCCGTAAAGAAAGAGCCGATGCCCTTGCAGGCATGCCAGAGGAAGTGAAGTGGAGGGAGGAGATGCCTCTGGCTCGGCGAAAACCGTTCAAACCGCAGCGCCCTGATGCAAGGCGCTCTGGTTTGGCCCCGATGCGCTCGGGAAGGGCGGTGCCGGGATTCCAACCGGCGTTGCCGTTCTTGCTCTCGGCCGCATTCGCCTCACCCTTTTGACCGTGTACGCCCTTTGGCGGCTGGATACGGCAGGGATGCCGCGCAGAGCAGCGGCCGTGCCCGCTGATGCGATGGAGCCCCGGGGGCGCTCCGCGTAGGTGGAGCGAACGACATGGGCATGCGACTTTTGAAAGACCGGGCCTGACCCGGCCGATGCCGTGGCGCCCATCGCGTCTGCAACCTCTGCTGCACTCCCTTGATGCCAGTGGGGCGCTAGCGTTGATGGCGTTGGCCCTGTGTTGACGGGGCTTAGGTGTGCTGTGGTGGTTGCTGCGATGGATGAATTTAACCATGGTTAAATTATTTGTGTCAACCATGGTTAAATTTTCTTGTGAAGTTTTCTTCAATTGAAGATGCGGAAATGAAAAAAGCCCGCTGGGTGCGGGCTTGGTGCTGTTAGTTGAGGTTCGAGGTTAGGTTGAGCTGGTTTCGGCGATGTCTTGAATGAACTTCGCTGCTTCAGGAGCTGATGCATATTCCTTCGCGGGAATATTCAGGGCGGTGGCCATGTCCAGCGTCTGAAGTCGAATGAGTTCGGTTGTGTTGGTCCTGCCGGTATGAGGCATACCCCTTGTCGCTGTGTTGATCAGCAAAGCAATATTGGCCGAAGGCTCTTGAACTCTGATCGTAATGAGCTCGAGTAGGCGAGCTTTGCATTCTGTCGCCGCGTCGGCCCTGGCTGTCGGAAGAGGGAGGCTGCAAAATTGTGCAAAATTTTGCTTGTGATGAAAGTGGAGCTTTATCGATGATCCGCCAACGGGATAGGGTCTGTTGGTCTTTAGAGCTGACTGGGCAAACTGAGGGTTGATTTGGGCGATGATTTGTCGCACATCCTTCATGAACTCTCTGGTGCGAGCGGTCGACTGTTTGGCTGCGTCCTTGGTCTCTGCCTCATCCGGGGTGCGGCCAAGCAGAGTGCACAAATGGATGGCACGTTCGGTGAGTTCGATTTCTGAGCGAGCGGTAATTGGCTCGATACGTCCTATGGACATCTTGGCAAAAGGCGTCTTCAGGTCTTCGATTCTTCCGCCTGCTTGCAGAGTTTTGTTGAAGTGATCGAAGGCAAACTCCATCACCCCAACGGCAGAGTCTGATCTCTCTTTATTCAGATATTGCAGAAGATGCTGATGCTGCAGGGTCGGGGTGGCATGGCAAATGCCGTGCTCGTTTTCAATGATCACGCCAACAACAAGGCGCTCACCGCGGCGACCCAAAGGCTCCCAGAAGACGGGTGCAAATGCACCTGTCAGGAGTCTTAAGGGGGAGGCGGCGTTGGCGAGGAAGTCCATTTCAAGTTGTTGCTTTGGTTGGCGCCGATTCTCTCATTGATCATGAGCTGGAGCATTGGCATGCGACGGCTCAGTAACTCTAGCAGGCTTGAGGTTTGTTGCCAGATGTCGACCGCTTGAGGAACTGCATGCGTCCATTTGGCGGCTACGGCTGCGAGTGCTTGGATTTGGTTTTGCCGCTGCGCAGCAAGCCGCGCAGCGTCGGGCATTTGGTGGTCATTGCGTCTGCGCTCATTGAGCTGACTGGCTATCAGATTGTGGGATGCAACAAAATCTGCTTTCAGCTTCGATAGGTCTGCATTGAGGGCGGGGGCAAGGGCCTGATCGTGATCGATAAGCCACCAGTTGGTGCCGTCAAATCTCATGTTTCGCGAGTGTCTGTCCCAGTTGGCCAGCAGCTCATCCAGTGCGGCGCCTTTGGCTGCAGTATTTGCATTGCTGCAGAAATGATTCCAGACCGAGTTGTCTAGAGTGGCGTCGCTGGCTTGCGAGAGCTGCTCGAAAAAGCTATTTCCACCGACATAAGTGCTTCCGAACAAAATGGCGAACCCTCCGGGTTGATGCGCAGATTCTGGAAGTTCTGGTAACTGCTCTTTGGAGGCCAGTACCAGGCAGGGTGCCGGAGTATTGTTCCCAAGCACAGTTGCGGCCAAGGTGCATGCCATTTCTATGGCCAATTTGCCGGGGTGGCTTAAGTGCTTGAATACGCACTTAATGGGATCTCCTTCATTCAGAGGTAGAACCTCGCCCTCCCATGCTGTGCACAATCCTTTTTCTTGGCCGGTCAGTGCGTCCACCGGTAGGAGTGGAATGCAGACCTGAGGGGGAGAAAATAGCGTTTCTGTGCTCATGCAAACCTGTTGAATATCGATTTGATGCTGCTTACAGCTTTTGCCCGTTCCAGGCCCAAACCACACGGCCCAGTACGCGTACCTGGTGATCGCCGTTCAGTTCGTCCACGGTCTTGATGTTGGGGTTGTCCGAGCTGACCTCCAGCGAGCCGGTCATGCGCATGCGAACGCGCTTGATATAGGTCTGGCCGTGCACATCCAGCACATAGACGCCTTCATGGCTGGCCGGGTCGCGTGAGCCTACATCGACCAGCAGCACATCGCCGTCGCTGAAGGTGGGCGACATGCTTTCGCCTTGGGCGTGAATGAACTTTAGCTCCCGGATATTGCCGGGCTTGATGTGCTGGTTAATCCAGTGTGCGGAGAGGGCCAGGTCGCCCACCACATAGTCCGCATCGAGCGTGTCATTGCCTTTGCCCATGCTGCCGCTATTGGCCAGTATGGGGATGCGCACCAGATCTTCGTTTTCTTCTGAAAAAACAATGCTGTTGGCGTTGCGGGCCATGTCACCCATGCCGGTTGCAAGCCAGTCCGACGACACATTCAGGCGTGCGGCGGCCTTGGCGTTGTTTTCGGCAGTGAAAGCCTTGCTCTCGCCCTCAAGGACTTTGCGCGCAGCCTGGTAGGAGACACCAACAGACCTCGCAAGCTCTGTGATGTCTACGCCGGCAGCCTTCATTGCCTTCTCTAGGCGTTCTTTGTAATCAACCATGGTTGAAATCATGGCGGAATCAATACTAACTATGGTTGCTTTCATGTTTTAACTAAGGTTAAACTTGAGGCATGACGATCCGAAAAACAGAGGCCATAGAAATGCTGGGTGGCTCCACCAGAGAAGTGGCGGCCGCTTTGGGTGTGTCTTACCAGGCCGTCGACAAGTGGCCTGACGTTCTCAGCGACAAGGTTGCAGACCGCGTTCTTGCGGCATGGACTCGTCGAAATGTCGAGGGTTTGCCGCCGCCGTTTGCGAAGTCAGTATCTCTGCCTCAATCCGGTCAGGAGGCTGCTCATGGCTAAGCCCGCGTCTCATCTTGCTCACTATCAACCTGTGCAGTGGCGCGGCACGACGCCGGTAAGCGACGGCTGGATCTGCTTCTCGTTTGCGTGTGACGCTGAGGTGCTGCGCATACGGCTGCCGGTGGAAAGTGCGCATGGTTTGGTGGATACCGCGGCGTCTTATCTGGGGAGGTGCGGAGTCCAATCGCCCAGGTCTTCGGGGATGCCTAGCCCGCTGGGGTCACCAAAGCTGGGCCAGAAGGTGTATCCATTGGCCAGTTCTTCAGCTGCTGGCTGCGGGCTGGCATATGAGCCCAGGGAGTCCCCATCAAACACGATGTGCCAGCGCATGTCTTGCTGTATGGCAATCCAGAAGGTGCCATGTCGAGTCTTGTGGCTGTATGCGACGGGTCTCATATTGCTCTCTTTCCTGATGGGCGTTGGGGTTGGAGTTGCCAAGCATGACTGGCTTGGCGCTGAGAAGTCGTGCTTTGACGCACATGGGCAATTTAGCGCAGTGCCTCAGATATCGCAGGAGGCTGCTCATGGCTAAGTCCGCTATCTCTGCCTGCGCGTGGCGCATTGAGCATGCTGATTTGGTACGGCCAGGCTTCACTACAAGCTTTGAGGAAGTAATGCGCTGGGCGGGGCTTGGGGCTGTTGTCATTCCGCTGCCTATATCGAGGCCGTCTGTTGCGGGTAAGCCTGTCGAGATGGTTCCGGTTGGGGAACTATCTCGTCGCGCGCAAGTGACGCCGTTGCGCGTTTTATCTCCTGTTGATGTTGCTGCATGTGCTGCTCGCTGGTTCAGTGCAGCTGGTTCACACATCGCATTTCCTACCTTTCCAACGGATGTGGCAAGGGAGGAGGGGTCTGCCCGAGCAGGCTTTATGGCCGCTGCCATGGAGCTGCGAGATTTACTGGCCCAGAGCTCGGATGGTAGGCAGGCCTTGCGTGATCTCGGTTTTGAGCCACTCCGTGCCACTGAAAGTACATCACCAATCGATCCCGCGGCTGATGACGCTTCGGCTTCCGTCCGAGTCGAAGGGTTGGACTTGAACCTTGCGCTTGCAGGTGTCACAGAAGCAGTAGATACCGCTGGTTCGCAGAATGCTCTTGTCCTTGCGGATATCGAGGCACGGCTGACACAGGAAGTGCGGGGGCTCATCGCTGCGCTCACTCAGTTCAGCGGCAACGCGGAGCTCATATGCAAAGAAATCCCCGACAGTGCCCACTTTACGAAGTTGGTAACGAGCTTGCTCGTTCTGATCGGCCTCCAGCTTTCGCACGCGCTCGGAAAGGGTCTGGATAAGCCCATCTTTTTCGATGATGGTGCCGAGTACCTGCATGAGCTGAATTTGTGCCTCAGCGATTTTGTTCGTGAGGTCGATCTGGATGGTCGCCGTTTTCTGGCGATCGCGCTCGTCGACAAGCAGCCGGGTAAGTTGAGCAGCTCCAGTGATGGAGCTGACCAGTGCTGATACGTCCATTGATGCCCTCTCTCTTTAGATGTCTTGGCTGTTTTTGCACAGCCATCGTATCCAAGAACAAGGGCGGTTTCATTTCGACCCTGAAGCCTCACGTCAGCACCCGCACGGCCACGCGCTGCAGCTCTTCGATCACGGGCAGGGGCACGCTGCCGGTGCGCAGCATTTCATGGATGCACTGGTTGTTCCAGCGGGCGACTTTGCGGGTGGTGAAGCTGTCGCGGCCTTCGACGTCTAGGACGAAGACGATTTGCTGCAGCAGCAGCTCCATGGCGTGGGCCCATTCGGGTGTGGGGACGATGGGGGTCTGCTTGGCTGTCTGCGCGGCGGCCGTCAGTGATGCGCCTGAGAAGTGAGGTGTGGTCATGAGAAGCAGTGTCTCTTTCCCTCCCCGCGCAAACAATGGCGAAGCAGGCCGCCAAAACGACATGCGGATGCCTGCCGATGTAACGGATGCGGCATACCTGATCGCACACAACCACCCGGGCGGCGTGCGCGTGCTGGCCGAGCGCATGGGCGTGAGCGCCAATACGCTGCAAAACAAGCTGAACCCGAACAACACGACGCACCACCTGACGCTGCGCGAGTCTGTGGCGCTGCAGGTGATGTCGGGCAACCCGGCAATTCTTCATGCCATGGCGGCGGCCCTGGGCTACACCTGCGTGCCCGCTTTGCCGGACCAGGCCGCGGGCGACCCGGTGGAGGCGTTTGTGGCCTTGCAGCAGGAGGTGGGCGAGTTCACATCCGCAGCGGCAGACGCCTTTCGTGGCGGCAAGGCCATGGTGAGCCGCAACGAGATCAAGCGGCTGCAGTACCGCTACAACGAGCTGATATCTGCCTTGAACCAGCTGCTGGCCACGGCGGCAGCGCGCGTGCCGGCGCCGGTGGAGGAGGGCTGATATGCATATCCAGCTGAGCGCGCGGGTGCTGAACCAGGCGGAGCTGCTGCGGCAGATCCACGGCCTGACGGGCGCACAGGCCGCCAAGGCCTATGCCAAGGCGCTGAACGATACGGGCTTTGAGATCCGCCGCGCCATGCAGGACGAGATGCGCGCGGTGTTCGACCGGCCTACGGATTACATCCTGCGCAGCCCGTTTGTGCGAATGGCCACGGCCGCCAAGCTGAGCGTGACGATCGAGCCGACCTATATGGGCGGCAAGGGGATCGATCCGCAAAAGATTCTGGATGCCCAGACCTGGGGCGGCCGCCGGCGCGACAAGCGCAGCGAGGTGGCGCTCAAGCGTGCGGGCATCCTGCCTGCCGGATATCAGACGGCTATACCCGATGAGGCCAGAGGTGGCCCTTACCCCGGCAGCGATGACGGCAAGGGCAACTTGCGAGGGCCGTTTCTGGTGCAGCTGATCAGCTACTTCCAGGCGTTTGGCGAGCAGGGCTACAAGGCCAACATGAGCGCCAAGGGCTACCTGCGCGTGCACCGCGGCACCAAGAAGCAGGCGGGCCGGCGCTATTTCGTGACCTACGGCAAGACGCGTGGCGGCCCGCGCATCACCCAGAAGGGCGAGCAGGACGAGCGCACTGCACACCTGGCCCCGGGCATCTGGGCGGCCAGCGGCACAGGCGGTGCCGATGTGCGCCCGGTGCTGATGTTTGTGCGGCCGGGCCGTGGCTACCTGCCGCGCTTTGACATGGACAAGGTGGCCAAGCGCGCTGACGCCACGGCCTACCTGGAGCGCCGTATCCGCTACCGCTTGCGTGAGGCCGCAGGCGTATGACTTCCATGAACCCAGCAACGAATTTGAGCGCAGGCGCGCAGCCGCCTGTGCAGATATCAGGAGGTTTGACCATGCAGCAATCCCAACCCGTAGTGACTGGGCGCGACACCAGCGCCGAGGCGTTTGGCGCTCTGGGCAACGAAACGCGCCGCCGTTTGCACGAGCGCCTGTACGAGTCGCTGCGCCATGCCCACCAGCACGGCGTGCGCGACATGAGCCGGCGCGAGCTGCGCGACTACCACAACACCCAGACGGGCGAGTGGCTGGAGCTGTGCAGCGTGGCCAGCACCGTCAATGCCCTGCTGGCCGCCGGACGGCTGGAGGAGGGCACTGCGCGCCGCTGCAGCCTGTCGCCGCGCCAGCGTGACGTGATGCCTGTGCGCTGCAAGGCGCGCCAAGTGACTTTGGCCTGATAGAGAGAAGAGTATGAGCACGATCATCATGTCGGCCTGCTGGCCTATGCAGGGCATGTCGGCAGCGCAAAAGGCAGTTCTGATATCGCTGGCGGATCAGGCCAATGACGATGGCTATTGCTGGCCGTCTGTCAAAACCATCACGGTGCGCACCTGCCTGTCCGAACGGGCGGTGCAGGGTGCGATCAAGTGGCTGGCGGCTGCTGGGATTTTGCGCACCAGTGAGCGCAGCGGCACCTCAACCGTGTACCAGCTGACCCCCGCAGCATATGCACCCCCGCAGGAAATGCGCCCCGCACCAGCTGCACCCAGTCCCGCACCAGCTGCGGGGGTACCCCCGCAGGAGCTGCACCCCACCCCCGCAGCAGCTGCACCCAAACCATCAATGAACCATCAATTGAACCGTCAAGAACCAAAAGACAAGCGCGTGACCGCGCCGACCTTTGTCGTTCCGGACTGGATCAACCGGGCTCACTGGGATGCCTGGCATTCCTGTGCCAAACGCAAAAAGGCGACCGATGCGCAAAAGCAGATGGCGGTGGACAAGCTCGATGCCTGGCGACGCGAGGGCGTGGACCACGCAGCAGCGCTGGAGAACGCCGCCATTGCTGGTTGGCAGGGTTTGTTCAAGCCCGACATGGCACCTGAGGCGGGTCGCCGCAGTGGTGGCCGTCAGCCAGCCAACACTCACAAGCATGCTGGTGCAGCAGCAGCCATCTTCGACGGAGTTTGGGAATGAGGAATGTTGCCAGTCTTGCAGACCACGCCATGCGAGATCCGCAGGCCTATCGCGATCCGGCCGAGGAGGCTGCAGAGGCCACGCTGCAGGCGGTCAGCCTTGTGATTCGCAAGCTGTTCATGCTGCTGCACGGCTCATACGGCAGCCTGTTCACCAGCAAGTTCGCCACGGGCCAGATGGCTGGCAAGCACGACAAGGGGACCATCTCGGCCATGAAGGTCTGGGATGCCAAGCTGTCGCGCTTCTCGGGCGTCGTGGTGGAGGCCGCGGCTGCTCGCCTGGCCGCAGAGCACCCCGACTTCCCGCCCAATCTGCCGCAGTTCGAGCAGATGTGCGATGCAGTCATGCCGCGCCAGACCTATGCCCAGCAGCAGGGCCTGCCTGCATTGCCCGTGCCAGTGGCCGCTCCGCCTGTGAAGGTCAACCTGCAGGAGCGCAACGATGGCAAGGATTGGGCACGCCGCATCGTGGCCCGCATGGAGGGTGGCGACACCAGCATCTCGTACTACGCCGGCAAGTCCGCACGCATGGCCCTGGGCCTGGAGGTGAAGGTTTGATGCACTGCACAAAAAATAGGCAGGGTGAGGGTCGCGGGTCCTTCCGCCGAGCCTCTGAAGCGGGTAATTCGAGCCGCGTTGTCGGACTGTTTCGTGAGTTTCCTAAGGGGGTTGTATTGTGAGGATGATTGAGCTTGAAGCCCGCCCCACACAAGCGGAGTTTGCTAGCGTTATCGGAGTGTCTCAGCAGAACGTCAGCGCCCTCATGGCCGATGGCAAGCTACCCACCGGCGGCACCTGGGCCGAGCTGCTCACCGCCTACTGCAACCGCCTGCGTGAAGTTGCGGCCGGGCGCATGAGCGGCGAGCTGGGCGGCCTCGACCTGGTCCAAGAACGCGCCGGCCTGGCCAAGGCCCAGCGCGAGGCGCAGGAGCTGAAGAACGCCGTCGCCCGTGGTGAGTTCGCGCCCATCGGCATTCTGGCCGACGTGCTCGGGCTGGCCAGCTCGGCCATTGTCGATCGCATGGACCAGTTCGAAGGCCAGGTGCGCAAGGCCTGCCCGGATCTGCCGCAAGAGGTGCTGCTGATCGTGCTGCGCATCATGGCCGACGCGCGCAACGAATGGATCCGCTCCACCTCCCAGCTGGTCAACAAAGAGGTCGAAGCCATGGCGCAGCTCGACGCAGACGAGACCGCAGCATTTGATATCAGAGCAGGCAGCGCAGAGGAGGGCGACGCCGCATGAGCGCACCCCTCAGCCCCGAAGCCATGGCCGCCATCCAGGCTGCCAATGCGCTGGGCCTGTCCAGCCTGCGGGCCGATGCACCGCAAACCCTTAGCGAATGGGCGGCAGAGCACTTTCTGCTGGCTGGCGAATCCAGCCACCAGAAGGGCGGCTGGGTCGGCTGGCCCTTTCAGCTCGGCATTCTCGACTTCATGAGCGACGACCGTGTGGAAGAGCTGTCCGTCAAGAAGAGCAAGCGCGTGGGCTATACCAAGATGATCACCGCCTTCGTCGCCTACAACATCGCCCACCGCCGCCGCAAACAGGCGCTGTGGCAGCCCACCGACGACGACCGAGACAGCTACGTCAAAAGCGAGATCGAGCCCGTGCTCGACGGCGTGGCCGCCGTGCAGGCCGCGCGCCGCCAGGGCAAGGGGGTGGAGGACACCATCAAATACAAACCCTTTCGCGACAGCGTACTGCACCTGCTGGGCGGCAAGGCCGCGCGGGCCTACCGCCGCATCACCGTGGCCGTCTCCATCCTCGACGAATGGAGCGCCTTCGACCAGAGCATCGAAAAATCCGGCGACCCTGGCAGCCTGGCCAAGGGCCGGCTGGAAGGCGCGCCATACCCCAAGTTCGTCGGCGGCAGCACGCCCCGCGTCAAAGGCATGTGCCATGTGGAGCGCGCCTGCGAAGAATCCGACGCCTACGTCCAGTACCACATCGAATGCCCGCACTGCAGCGCAGAGCACCCGCTCGTCTGGGGCAGCAAAGAGCTGCCCTACGGCTTCAAATGGGTCAAAGGCCAACCCGCCAGCGTGCACCATGTCTGCCCCCATTGCCTGGAGAGCATTACCCAGGCCGACTACCTGCCCGGCGGCTGGCCGCTCACCGGCACCTGGGTCTGCAAAAAGACAGGCCGCCGCTACGGCGCAGACCGCATCTGGCGCGACGCTGCAGGCCAGCCCTGCCGTCCGCCGCGCACCCTGGGCGTGCATGTCTGGGCCGCCTACAGCCCCCAGCGCACCTGGGTCAGCATCGTCGATGAATTCGAGAAGGCCCACCGCGCCCTGCAGGCTGGCGATGTGGGGCCCATGACCGGCTTCACCAACGAAACCCTGGGCGAGACCTGGGAGCTCAAAGGCGACAGCAGCGACGAACACGCCCTGCAGGCCCGGGCCGAAGACTACCCCCTGGGCCGCGTGCCCGCCGGCGCGTTGCTTCTCACCGCCGGGGTCGACGTGCAGCGCGACCGGTGGGAGATCGCCATCTGGGCCTGGGGCCGCGGGCTGGAAAGTTGGGCCATTGCCCACCAGGTCATTCAGGGCAACCCCGCCAGCGAGTCCGACTGGGAGCCCGTCACCCAATACCTGCAGCAGCGCTACGTGCAGGCCTGGCACGGCGGCAGCCTGGGGCTCAGTGCCATCAGCATCGACTCGTCCGACCAGACCCAGGCCGTCTACAACTGGGTGCGCAGCGCGCAAGGGCAGCTTGCCGGCCTGCGCGCCATCAAGGGCGACAACAACGACAACCGCAACATCGTCGGCCCCAGCAGCCTGCAAGAAGTCAACTACCGCGGCCGCAAGATATCGCACGGCATCAAGCTCTGGCTGGTGGGCGTGGACAGCGCCAAAGACCTGCTGCTGGGCCAGCTCGCCATCGACAAACCCGGCCCCGGCTACGTGCACACCAGCCAGAAGCTGCCGCGCGAATGGTACGAACAGCTCACCGCAGAGCAGCGCGTGCTCGTCAAGGTCAACGGCAAGGACGTGTACCGCTGGGTCAAGCGCCGTCCGCGTAACGAAGTGCTGGACTGCCGCAACTACGCACTGCACGCCGCCATGTGCCTGGGCGTCCATAAATGGCCCGAGGCCCGCTGGCTGCAGCTGGAGCAAACCGTGCAGCCCCCGCAAGACCTCTTCAACATCGCCCCGGCCCAGGCTGCCCAGTCGCCATCGCAGGGCAATGAAGTCGCGCCGCCACGCGCGCCAACGCGGCCCAGCCCGTCGCGCCAGCTGGCTGACGAAGAGCTTTTCAGCCCCATCAGCCTTTATTAATAAAAACCAATGCAAACGCATGCACAGCAAGCGCAACCAGCTATCAAAACAATGAACGACAAAGACGCAACATCCACCCCTCCGGTATCCAGCCCCAACAAGCTGGACCCCATCGCCATGCTGCGCGAAGAACTGGCCGCCGCCGCGTTATGCCATGGCGTGGAGCGGGTGGAGGATTTGACGGAAGAGCTAATCAGTCGCGTGATACAGCGATTGGGCGGGGTACATGTCTATGTGCCAGGGCAGCGGGCGGTGGATCGCAAGCGTGTGACACAGCAAATACGCGACAGTTTTGACGGGTGCAATGCCTTCGAACTGTCTCGTCGGTTTGGGCTAAGCCTTAGGCAAGTGCAAAGGATTGTTCTTATGGATTCCGTCTCTACCCCTACAAGGATGTGATATGTTTCAAGGTGAAACATTATTTGGAGGAGAGATGGCAGTACTAAGAAGTTTGGGGATAAAAAATCTTCGTAGTTTAAAGAACATTGAATCAGTACCCATAGCTCCGATTACTGTTTTGATAGGGAAAAATAGCGTTGGTAAAAGTACATTTGCCAGAATATTTCCGCTAATTAGACAGAGTGTGGAGAGAAAAAAAAGATCGCCAATATTGTGGTTTGGTGATTATGTGGATTTTGGATCATTATCTCAAGCTATACATAGAGGAGAAACGGATCTCTCCTTTAAGTTCTCTTTAAAATTAGATGAGGATGATAACAATAATGAAAAAAGCGAGAGGCCTGATGTTTTTTTAAACCAGGGTAACCGATCAAGCTACCTTTTGAGTGAGGCAACTGTTGAGCTTGTTTTGTGCACTGGTGTGGATGGTAAAGCTGCATTTCCAAAATCAATCTATGTTGAGGCTCATGATTTTAATTTTGAAATAAAATTCAATGATATTAATGGCTTTTTGAGTGTTGTTGGTATCTATATAAATGGACAGGAGCAGTCGTTACCACAAGGATATAAGGCATTTTCATTTCAAGGCGATGTCTTGCCGAATGTCATATTTGGTAGGCTGGAACAAAAAACTAATCCAGATGGATCGCAAGAGCCTTATTACGTTGTGGCGAGGAATCCATGGAAATCAAGAATTGTTGATAGAATAAGTTACTGGGTTCATGGTAATGTTAGTATTAATACGATTAGAAGAATTTCATCTCAGGTTAAGCTTGGTTCAGTACAGGAAATAATAAAATCAGTCTCGTCAATTGGAGGTCCAAATTCTTGGAGAGATCTTGCAAGATATACTCAGTCAGGAAAGGAGCATTATTCCAAATCATTTCAAGAAGCTATTCTTGCGGATGTCTTTCCCGAAATTGTAGATAGAATTGATGGCGCTTTAAAGAAATATTTTTCGTCAGTACGTTATCTAAAGCCTTTAAGGGCTACTGCTGAAAGATATTATCGTCGTCAAGATTTGGCGGTTCACGAAATAGACCCAGAAGGCGGGAATTTACCGGTTTTTTTAGATAGCCTAAGCCTTGCCGCACAGCTTAGCTTTCGAGAATGGATATCGAAGAGTTTAAAAATTGATGTGTTCCCTCAGCGTGAGGGTGAGCAGATTATGGTGATGGCGAAAGGGGAGAATGATGACAAGCCATTTAACATCACGGATATGGGATTTGGCATATCGCAGGTTCTTCCTATTGCGGCTCAGCTTTGGGCGATCAATGGTCGTCATAAAGATTTAGGCTCTTCATCTGCTGTTGTGATTGAACAGCCAGAGTTGCATCTTCATCCAGAGTATCAAGCTCGGTTGGCTGATGTTTTTGCTGCTGCAGTTAAAAACAATAATGGAAGCAAGGGGAATACATCATTAATTATTGAGACGCACAGTCAGCACATTGTTAATAGGTTGGGACGACTTGTCGAAGAAAAAGTTATTTCTCCTCAAGATGTGGCAATTCTTCTCTTTGAGCCGAGTGAAAGTGAACAGAAGTCCACGAGTGTAAGAATATCAAATTTTGATGAAGAAGGTGTTCTTCAAAACTGGCCATTTGGTTTCTTCGAGCCGGGAGAGAATAATGTGGCTTGAACTGGATGAATCATTGGTAGGAATGTATCCAGTTGCAAATGCATCACAGTGTGCGGCACTTGAATCTATAGCATTGTCTGTATTTCATGGAAAGAACTTTCTATATGCCAAAAAACGCATACTGGATTGGATGTGTGCTCAGGATTTGAGCGGTGCTGCAAAGTCTGTTTGCTTGAAGCTGAAAAATAGATTGTCTGAATACTCTGCGTTGAGACAATCAATACAATTGAAAGTGCTGGTTGTTTCTAGCGATAGAGAGTTGGTGTTTAATGAATCCGGTTTTTGGGAAGTGCCGTTGTCTGCAATAGAGGAGAATCCAGTTTCAGGATGCACTCTTTTGACAGAAAATCTTATGGATGCCGAAATATATCTAATAGCGGCAGCACACTATAAAAAGCATAATAATATTAATGGGCTAGTACATAATTTAACAACTTCAGGTGGTGGTGGAAATCAAATCTACCCATCGTTTATGAATTTTGTTAATCGTAGAGAGACATTCTGTTTATCGGTAACAGACACCGATAAAGATTATCCAGGGGCGGAATCGAACTTGGTAAGCAGGAGTTGTAAAGATCTTGCTTCTGAGAGACGATGGATCGCAACCCATCTTGATGTGCCAGCAAGGGAGTTAGAAAATTTACTTCCGATAAATTTAGTCGAGGATGCAATATTTGATGATGGCGGTGCGGTAGATTTGCATGTTCGATTTAATAACGTCAAATCTAAAATTGAAGGTGATGTTGTGGCCTGGCTTTACTGCGACCTAAAAATGGGAACCAAATATTCATGGGCTTACGGAAATCATGGTAATCATGAAAAAAGCTCATTCTGGCGCACCTTTTTGCATTCAAAGAATCCAGCGATACATGGGTGCAAGAACGGTTGTGATGATGGCTGCGATTGCTTTATGGTTGACTCTCTTGGGGAACGGGTTGCAGAAAAGTTTCTTGATTTTTGTAAAAAGATTAGTAGCCACAAGCAATATGAAAGAATGAAAACTTCAAGTAATGCAGATCAATGGCTATCGGTTGGGAAAGCGGTTTTCGACTGGGGAGTTGCGGTTCCTAAATCCAGAAGCTAGGGTGATGTAGCCGTAGGCAATCTTCTGGTAAAGTACATGAATCACGCCCGTAAGCGTGATCTGGGCTTGGCGGCCCGGAACTACACAGGCGCAGCAGCCGCGCCATCACTTCATGGTCTGCGGCTTTTTGCTTTTATGAGCATGCCTGCGCGCGCATGGCTCCGCTTTACGGTGGGCCGTGTGGGGACACCCGCGAGGGTGTGCCGGTCCTGTGTCCGGTCCGCCAACCCTGCACGGTCCATCACCTTTGCTTGGCGGCTGAGGCGATGGGTTCAAACACTTGTCGCACAGGAGCCCGTCATGGCTGACATCACCATTGGTTCGTCCGTAACTGCCGCATCTGCTCGCCCCGAGCTTTCGATTCATGACGGCATCGTCACCACCACCAGCAACCAAATCGCCGCGCACTTCGGAAAACAGCACAAGGCTGTACTGCGAGCGATCCGAAATTTGAGCGGTGTGGTGGAGGAAGATTTCTATCAGCGCAACTTTGTGCCGATACAAACCAGCACCGATCTTGGTATGGGTCGAATCCGCAAAGACCCCGCTTATCGCATCACCCGTGATGGGTTTGTGTTCTTGGTGATGGGGTTCATCGGCAAAGAAGCCGCAGCATGGAAAGTTGCCTACCTTGCAGCCTTCAATCGCATGGAGGCCGAGCTGCAAAAGCCCGTGCAAGACCCGCAGCGCATACAGCTTGCCCAGCGTCTGGCCACCCAGGCGGCGGCCCAGGTCACACAGGCGGTATTTGACGCTGTGATGGCCGCAGACAACACTGACTGGCGCCATGCCCGCTACCTGCTCAACCTTGGCTACGACCGCGAAGGCCAGCCCAGCGTGCCCCATGCCCAGCCCATAGCTGAAGACCAGATGATCGTCTCCTTCAACGCGCTGCCCGAGCGCATTGCCAGCGGCGAGATCCTGTCCGCCACCGATGCCCAGCTCGCCACCCTGGCTACGGCCTGCACCCAGCGCCTCACCCAACGCGCCCAGCACCGCGAAAAGCAGGCCGCCAAACCCGGCCTTCCCGCAGCACAAGCCGCACCCAGCCTGCCACCCGGCACGCTGATGATGACCTTCAGGTAATCAGTTTTGATAGCTGCTGGCGCTTGATAGATAAGTGCTAGAGGTTGATTTTGCTTAACTAACCCTGATGCCTCGGCGTTGTTGTCGGGGCATTTTCATTAGCTTTCTACGCGGCCCAGCCTTTGACGTATGCAGCAACGTTATGTTGCTGTGGTGTTCGACGGTGCGCACAGGGTCGTGGTAGGCGATTAAATGCCGCAGAAAGTAGTCCAGTTCAACTCGTGCGCTGGGCTTGTGAATACCTGCCTTGGCTCGCCAGCGCCTGAAGATCCCGCTGGACTCGTAGTAGATATACAGAACGCCCGTAACGATGAAGAACGCGAGCAGTAAGAAAAAGAGTGCGTAGCCTGCGAGTGCCCATATGCCGGGACTGTCAAACAGCTCAAAGAACTGCTCTGGCTCTAGACTGAACGTCTTTTGAAAAACGATGAGTAGGATGCTCATTAGGCCAATAAAAATTGGCACCAGCTGACCTTTCATGCTGGCGTTGTAGAGCATGGTGCGGAAGCTGAAACGACGAGGGGTGAATTGCTGTTGCAGGGTTAGCAGTTCGGAGGCTTGTTGTGCCAGAGCCTGAAACTCTGATGCAGGCCTTCCTGTAATTTGCTCTAGACGTTGGATGCGGGCTTTGCGATGGTCACTGCCCAATTGAGCTGTGATGGACTTGACTCGATAGTCCTCGGCTGCGGCGGAGGTGCCCATGAATGTGAAAGCGGAAAAGTAGAAAAAGGGCTCGCTGTAGCTCATGCCCTTGAACAGCGCAACGAATGCAATCACCAGCAGAAGCAGTGAGAGAAGCCAGAAAAGGCCAAGCTTGTTGCGTAGCTTTGGGTAGAGATGAATACCTTCAAATGCCTCGTAGTAGGTCGATGCCATTGACTGCAACTTTTCCAAAGCTCACTCCCTTGTAATGAATATTGCTCAACGGATCTTAGCTTTGCTATTAATTTGATTGTTGATGTTATTACTGCATAAGCGATAGAAAGCTGCGACATGTTTTTACGACAATGTCGCCTGGAAATGTCGCACCCCTGAGCCGACCATCGGCGCATGGGTCTCTACAGCCACCTCACCACCGAACAGCTCACCGCCCGGCGCGACAGTTATCTGGCCGCCATCGATGCGCGCCTGACCGGCCCCACGCAGGCCAGCCACAGCACCGACGGCGTGGGCGCGCGCTCCGTGCAGTTCAATGCCGACACGACGCAGCTGCGCCGTGCCATTGACGACATCAATGCCGAACTGGCCCAGCGCAACGGCCAGGCCGTGCGCAAGCCCATCTACCTGGTGTGAGCATGGGCCGCAATACACGCCAGAACCAAGCAAGCCGTCAAAGCCGCAGCCGCACGTCGTTTGCGGCGTCGCTGGGCGCAGCGCCGCTCAAGGGCGGGGCGGCCATGTCGGCCTACCAGGGCGCATCGCACACCGATCTGGCCCTGAGCGACTGGCAGCCCATGGCGGGCAGCGCCGACGCCGACCTGCTGCCCGAGCTGGGTACGCTGACCAGCCGCGCCCGCGACCTGGCCCGCAATGACGGGCTGATGGCCGGTGGCCTGCAGACCCACCGCGACAACGTGGTGGGCGCGGTGCTGCGCCTGTCTGCCGTGCCCGACTACCGCCTGCTGGGCTGGACGCCCGAGCAGGCCCGCGAGTGGGGCAACAAGGTTGAGGCGCACTTTCGCAGTTGGGCCGACACCACCGATTGCGACGCGGCCCGCACGCTGGATTTGCTGGGCCTGACGGTGCTGGCCCTGGGCGGCGAGATGGTCAACGGCGATGCCGTGGCCATCCCTAAATGGCTGCCCCGGCCCGACAGCCCCTGGGCCACGCGGCTGAGCGTGATCGAGGCCGACCGGTTGGAGACCCCGCCGTACCTGGAGGGCATGGCCCGCATTCGCCGTGGCGTGGAGCTGGACGGCGAGGGCGCGCCCGTGGCCTACCATTTTCGTGCCGCACACCCTGGCGATGCGCTGTACCTGCGCGGCGACGAAGCGCAGGACCTGAACCGCTGGGAGCGCGTGCCCGCCTTTACCCCCTGGGGCCGCCGCCGCGTGGTGCACCTGCATGCCAAGGAGCGTACGGGCCAGAGCCGGGGCAAGCCCATTGTCAGCGCCGTGATGCGCGAGTTTCACATGGCGGGCAAATACGCCCAGAACGAGCTGCAGGCCAGCCTGGCCAACTCGCTGGTGGCGGCGTTTCTGGAGTCGGATCTGAGCCAGGAGGCTGCGTCGGCCCTGTTCGGCGATCAGGCGCGCGATGTGTGGAAGGAGTCCGTCACCCAGTCGCGCAGCATCGGCAAGCTGCAGGCGGGTGCGGTGATTCCGCTGCCCGTGGGCGCGCGGCTGCAGTCGTTTGCGCCGGGCCGGCCCAATGTGGCGTTTGAGGCTTTCATGCTGGCGGTGGAGCGGCGCATTGCCGCAGGCATGAACCTGCCGTACGAGCTGTTTGCCAAAGACTTCAGCCGCGTGAACTATAGCAGCGCCCGCGCTGCGCTGCTGGAGGCATGGCGCTACTTTCACGGCCGCCGCCGCTGGCTGACCACCACCTGGCTGCGCCCCATTTACGAGCTGTGGCTGGAAGAGGCGGTGAACGCGGGCGTGATCGACGCGCCCGGCTTTTACGCCAACCGCTATGCCTATACCCGCTGCCGCTTTGTGTTTGGCGGCAAGGGCTGGGTGGACCCGGTCAAGGAAGTGCAGGCCGCCAAGCTGCGGCTGGAGATTGGTGTCTCCACCCTGGAGCAGGAATGCGCCGAGCAGGGCCTGGACTGGGAAGAGGTGCTGCACCAGCAGCGCCTGGAGGCCGAGTGCCGCCGCGAGCACGGCTTGCCCGAGCCCGGTGCCACCACCTGGATTGCCAACACGTCAGACAACGGCAGCGACAAGGAAGAGGGCGCACCCGCCCGAAAGGATGCGCCATGAACCGCCAAATTAGCCGCCAGATGAGCAGACCCTATCCGCATCTGGCCGACCGCCTGTTCAACACCCCGTTGCTGCTGCACCCGCAAAAGCTGGACGCCATTATCGCCGGCCTGGGCCAGCGCCTGCTGGGCACCCAGGGCCTGCAGATCGATGCAGCTGCCATCAGCCCCCGCGCGGCTTTGCCCGCAGAGATGTTCACCACCCGCAAGGGCGAGCGCACCGAGCGCGGCTACCGCGTGAATGAGGGCGTGGCCGTCATCAGCGCCATGGGCGGCCTGGTGCACCGCACCCGGCTGGAGGCCGACAGCAGCCTGCTGATTGGCTACAACGACCTGGCCGCCGATATGGAAGACGCCCTGGCCCAGCCTGAGGTGCACGCCATTGCCCTGGTGCTGGACAGCCCGGGCGGCGAGGTGTCGGGCGCGTTTGAGCTGGCAGACCGCATTTATGCCGCACGCGGGCGCAAGCCCATTGTGGCCGTGGCCGACGGCATGGCGGCCAGCGCTGCCTATCTGGCCGCCAGCGCGGCAGACGAGGTGGTGCTGACCACCACGTCTTACGTGGGCTCCATCGGCGTGGTGATGCGCCATGTGGACTACAGCCGTGCACTGGCCAACGAGGGCATCAACGTGAGCCACATCTTTGCCGGCGAGCACAAGGTGGACGGCAACCCCTACCAGCCCCTGCCCGCATCGGTGCGCGAGCACCTGCAGGCCGACATCGAGGGCCTGTACCAGATGTTTGTGCAGGCCGTGGCCAAGCACCGGGGCATGGAAGAGCAGGCCGTGCGCGACACGCGCGCCGCCGTGTACCGGGGCGTGGCCGGTGTGGCTGCGCGCCTGGCCGACCGCATTGGCACGGCAGACACCGTGATTGCCGACCTGTCTGCGCGCCGCGCTCGCAGTTACCCCGCAGGGGCGGGAATGTCATTTCAACTTCAAGGAGCTTCTATGGGCGACCCCCAAACCATTCAACCGGCGGCGGCTGCGCCTGCCGAACCCTCAACGGCAACGGTTGCGGCCCCCGCCGCTGCATCGGCTGCTGCACCTGTGGCATCTGCTGCTGCGGCTTCTGCCCCGCAAGGCCTGGAGCAAGCCCGTGCCGAAGGCGCCCAGGCCGAGCGTGCCCGCGTCAGCGCCATCCTGGGCCATGCCAATGCCGCAGCCAACCCGACCCTGGCGCAGACATGCATTGCCGGCGGCCTGACGGCAGAGCAGGCCCAGGGCGTGCTGGATGCCGCACCGGCGGCTGCCGTGGCCGCTTTGGCCCCCGCTGCCACCAACCAGTTTGCCCAGGCCATGGCGGCGCTGGGCAACCCCAATGTCTCGGGCGTCGAGGCGGCCAGCCCCGACGGCTCTGCACAGGCGGCCACCCAGGCCGCAGCCGGTTGGGGCAAGGCCTTTGGCACCGCACCGTAACGCAACCCCCACCCATAGGAGCACACACCATGCAAGTGCAAGAACTCGGCCCCGGCACGGCCTGCTATCTGGTCAGCGAGGCCAACGGCACCCGCTCGCGCGAAGTGGTCACTATCGCGCAGGGTCAGAACCTGCTGCCCGGCGCTGTGCTGGGCAAGGTCACTACCAGTGGCGAATACACGGCAGTCAGCCCCGACAACGACAACGGCAGCCAGACCGCCATTGCCGTGCTGTTTGCCGCTGTGGACAGCACCGCCGCAGCCCACGCCACCGTCATCACCGCCCGCGATGCCGAAGTGGCCGCCCATGCGCTGGCCTGGCCCGCAGGCACGACCGAGCCCCAGAAAACCGCTGCCCTGGCCCAACTGGCCGCCGTGGGCATTGTTGCGCGCTGAAGCCGCGCGAGAAAAAGGACTACCGATATGGCCGATCTCAATATCTTTGCGCACGAGGCATTCAGCATGACCTCGATGTCCACCGCCATCCAGGCCGCGCCTTATGTGCCGCAGCTGCTGGGGCAACTGGGCATTTTCACGACCGAGCGCTCGCGCACCACCACCGTGGCGATCGAGGAAAAGGGTGGCGTGCTGTCCCTCATCAAGACCAGCCCGCGCGGCGCGCCCATTGAAGAAGGCAAGGGCGAAAGCCGCCGCATGCGCCACTTCGACACCCTGCGCATTGCGCGTGGCAAGACGCTGTATGCATCGTCGGTGCAGAACATTCGGGCCTTTGGCTCCGTCAGCGAGCTGCAGGCCGTGCAGAACGAGCTGGCCGACATCATGAACGGCAAGACCGGCCTGCGCGCCGCCGTGGAGCTGACGCACGAGCACATGCGCCTGGGCGCCGTGCAGGGCAAGGTGCTGGATGCAGACGGCACCGTGCTGGTGGACTGGTATGAAGAGTTCGGCATTGCCCAGCCTGCGGAGATCAACTTCGACCTGGCCAACGCCACGGCCGAAGGCGGCGAGATCCGCAAGCAGTGCAATGCACTCATCCGCGACATGATGCGCGCCAGCCATGGCGCCTGGCTGCCCGGCCAGACCTATGCCGTGGGCCTGTGCGGCGACAACTTCTTCGACGACCTGACGGGCAATGCCGAAACGCGTGGCACCTACCTGAACCAGCAGGAGGCACGCGACCTGCGCAACGATGTGGGCCAGGTCTTCGGCTCGTTTCGCTACGGCAACATCCAGTTCATCAACTACCGCGGCACCGACGACAACAGCACCGTGGCCGTGCACCCGGACAAGTGCCAGTTCTTCCCCGTGGGTGCGCCGGATGCGTTTCGCGTCGGCTTCTCGCCGGCCGAGTCCTTCCCCTTCGTCAACACGCCCGGCCAGGACGTGTACGCCATGGTGGTCACGGACAAGGACCGCCAGGAGTGGGTGCGCCCCGAGGTGCGCAGCTACCCGTTGTTCATGTGCACCCGCCCCGGCATGTTGCAGCGTGCCAAGCGCAAGGCCTGAGCATGCTGGCAAGTACTGCACCTTTTGCGCAGGTGGATGCGCTGATCAACCAGGGTGTGAGCCAGCTGCTGGCCAACGCCACGGCCAGCTGGCAGGGCGGCAAGCCCTTTGGCGTGGTGTTCAACCGCACACCGCTGGAAGGCTTTCTGGCCGATGCGGCCACCGCCGAGCGCCACACCGTGGCCATGCCGGTGGGTGAGGCCCCCGGCATTGCCGAGGGCAGCACCGGCCTGCTGGTGAGCGGCCAGCCCTGCCAGGTAACGGGGCCGGTGGTGCAGGACGCCAGCGGCTGGGCCGTGTTCCCCATCGTCTTTCTGAACTGACCGCCATGTTGTTGCTTGAACCAATCATCAAGTCGCGCCTGGCAGGGCGTAGTGCATTGGCCGCCTGGCAGGTGCGCGGTGCATCGCAGCTGTGCGACCGCACGCAGGTGCCGGCCATCGAGGTGCGCATGTCCGGCGCGGGCCTGGGCGATGTGTCGCGCGATGCTGCCCAGCTGGAGCCGCGCTGGTCCTGCGTGCTGGTGGCCCGGCGCAGTGATGGCGCTGCCGCCGAGCTGGATGCCGCCATGGAGGAAGTGGTGGGCTGTCTGCACGGCTGGCGGCCTGCGGTGCCCGGCGGCCGCGCCTGGTCCGAGCTGCGCGCCGCCGGCGTGCGAGAGGCCGAGTTTGTGGATGCCGGCCTGGTCGGCTATGCGGTGGAGTTCACCACCGTCTCTGTTTTCGAGTCGCTGGACGCCTGAGGCCGGCGCCGTTCAATCTTTCAAAGGAGCTAGCCATGGCTGCACTGCCCCGCGTCAAGAAGGAATACCAGTATCCGCGTGGACGCCTTGTTTTCTATCCGTTCGATGCGGCGGGCCGCCTGCTGGGCGGCCGCCAGTTCGGCAACTGCCCGGCCTTCTCTTTGAGCGTGGAGGGCGACAAGGCCCCGCATTACAGCTCGCAGGGCGGCCTGCGCGAGAAGGATGAAGAAGTCCTGATCGAGATCACCCGCAAGGCGGCCATCACCACCGACAACATCAGCGGCAGCAATCTGCGCATGTTTCTGTCCGGCACGGCAGAGACCCACACACAGGCGACGGCCACGGTTGCGAACGAGGCGCACACGGTGGAGCCGGGCGGCATCTACCGCTTGGGCGTGACCGCAGCGGCCCCCACGGGCGCACGCAAGCTGAGCGCCGTCACCGTCAAAAGCAAGGACGGCACCACGACCTTTGCTGCGGGCACCGACTACACGGTGGACGCAGACCTGGGCCTGCTGCAGATCGCAGAGGGAGGCGAGATCGATGCGGTCACCGAGGTGCTGGTGGGCTACACCGCCGCCGAGACGAGCTGGGAGCGCATCAAGTCCGGCAATGGCACGGATCTCAAGGGCGCACTGCAGCTGATTGCCGACAACGCCCACGGCACCAATCGTGATTGGTGGTTCCCCAGCGTGGCCTTGTCGCCCACGGGCGAGCTGCCGCTGATTCAGGACGGCACGGACTACAGCCAGTTTGGCTTCGATGTGGAAGTGCTCAAGCCCGACAACGGCGAGGCTGTCTATGTGGACGGCCGCGCGGCGCTGATTCCCTAACCCCTCTCCATCCAGACCTCCCGGCTTGCCGGGGCGGTTTGCACTGCGGCCAGCAAGCGCCGGCTGCAGCGCAAACCGAAGCAACCACTTTCAATCAAGCACCCACGCCATGGCCTTCAAGCCCATTCAGATCGTGATCAACGCCAAGGACGATGCGTCTGCGGTGCTGAGCCGCCTTGGGCGCAATGTGAAGCTGCTGGGCGCCACGGTTGCCGGCTACTTCGGCATCAAGGCGTTTGCGGGCGTGGTGCAGAGCGCCGCAGACTTTGAAGCGGCCATGAGCCGCGTGAAAGCCGCCACCGAAGGCTCGGCCGCAGAAATGGCCGAGCTGACCAAGGCTGCCCAGGCGGCGGGCAGCAATACCAAGTACACCTCGGTGCAGGCTGCAGGTGCGCTGGAGAACCTGGCCAAGGCGGGCCTGAGCGCGGGCGACTCCGTCAAGGCGCTGCCTGCCGTGTTGGCTCTGGCGCAGGCCGGCGATATCGAGCTGGGCAAATCCAGTGAGTATGTGACCAAGGCCGTGATGGGCATGGGCCTGGCCTTTGACGATGCAGGCCGCGTGGCCGATGTGCTGGCCAAGGGCGCCAACGCCACCAACACCAGCGTGGAAGGGCTGGCTCAGGCCCTGAGCTATGCCGCGCCGGTTGCCAACACCTTGGGCGTGAGCCTGGAGAGCACGGTGGCCATCATCGGCAAGTTTGCCGACGCGGGCATTGACGCCAGCCGCGCGGGCACGGCGCTGAACTCCATCATGAGCCAGTTTGCCAACCCGCTCTCCAGCTTCCGCAAGGAGCTGGGCGCAGCTGGCATCGTCACCACCAACTTTGAAGAGGCTCTGCATCAACTGGCCGCCAAGGGCAAGGACGGCGAGCGCGCCATCAATGCCATGGGCCTGGAGGCGGGGCCCGCGCTGCGCTCCTTGCTCAACCAGGGCATGGGTGCGCTGGATGAGCTGACCGGCAAGCTACGTGAAGCGGGCGGCAGTGCCGAGGCCACGGCCAGAACCATGGCCGACAACCTCAACGGCTCCCTCAAAGGCCTGAGCAGCATGTGGGAGACGGTGACCCAGGTGCTGGGCAAGCCGGTTCTGCCGGTGGTGCGCAAAGGCGTGGACGAGCTGACCGGCGCGCTGCGCAAGGCGGTCGAGAGTGGTCTGGTGGAGCGCTTCGGCCAGTCCCTGGCGACAGCTTTTGAGAACGGCCTCAAGTTCTTCCGCGCCTTTGCAGCCAACGTCAACTTTGATGCCGTGGTGCTGCGCCTGCAGGTCTTTGCCAGCGAGACGGGCGAGACGCTGCAGCGCATCGGCCAATACGCCACCAATGCGGGCAACACGGTGCAGTTGGCCTGGGGCGTGATGACGGCGGGCGTCAATGGCGTGCTCACCGCTATCTACGGCCTGGGCGCGGCGTTTGCACAGATTGCCTCCAAGGTGATGGAGGGTGTGGCGGCGCTGCGCAGCGGCCTGGCATCCGTCACCTTTGGGGGCCTGAGCGAGAGCTTTCGACTGGCTGCGGCTGATGCCGAGGAAATGGCCGGCGCCTTTGCGGCGTCTGCCGACGCACTCAAGGCCAAGGCTGCTGAGTCTTTTCAGGGCATGGCCGATGGCGCACAGACAGCGCGCGATGCATGGTCTGGTTTGACGGGCGCAGTGGAGGCGGTGGGCACTGCTGCAACAGCTGCGGCCCCTTCCATCGAGGCGGTAGCCGCTGGCATCGAGGCCACGGGCAAGGCTGCAGCCAAAGCAGCCAAGGAAGCTGCCGCCAAGGCTGAGGCCGACCGCGTTGCGGCCGAGAACCTCAAGCAGCTCAAGGCCGAATATCAGCAGCTGATTGCCAGCGGGAACGTCGATGCGGCTGCTCGAAAGCTGCAGGAAATTGCCAAGGCCCAGCGAGCAGCTGCAGGTACTGCAGAGGATGCGGCTAAGTCCACTGCGCTGTTGGAGCAAGCCTACAAAGACCTGGGTATGACCACCAACGAGGATCTGCAACGCATGGCTACCCAGGCACGTGCTGCGTTTGATCAGCTGGAAAAAGATGGTCAGCAGCCGCCCATGCGCATTGCCGAGGCCTGGAAGGTCATGGCAGACAAAGTGATTGCAGCCAATGGCGGGATTGCGCCTGAATGGCTCAAGACCCAGGCAGCCGTCAAGGGCTATGTGGTGGAACTGGATGAGGCTGGCAAAGCCATTGTCAATACCGACCGTGCCACGCGTAAAGCCACGGCGTCAATGGCGACGGGGTTCAATGACCTCGGCAAGTCGGTCCGTGGTGCTGGCAGAGAGCTGGATAGATTCAATGACCGCCATAGCGATGATCGGCCGGGCGGGTACGGCACGGGTGGGTACGGCACGGGTGGGGGCGGCGGCTCGATCAAGAATGAACCTTTTGACAAGCTTATGGGTCGGCCACCGACAGCCGAAGAACGGCAGGCGCTGGCGAATGGTCTTACGCCCATGGATGTGTTGGCAGGCGGCTCGCTGGCTGTGCGCAACGCCAATATCAAAGGCTCGCCAAGCGTCATGCAGCAGAACACTGGGCCTTTGAATCTTGTGCCCCAGTTCCAGACCCGCCAGGAGCTGGATGCCTGGTGGAAGCAATGGCAGAACCAGTATGCGCAGGACAACCCTTTCTCGGTCAAGAGCAGCGGGGCGCTGGGCAACTATCAATATGACTTGACCCAGTTTGCGGTCACGCAGGCGGGCAGGGCTATCGACCTGCAGCAGGCTGCCGCCAATGCGCGGCCAAAGCAGGAGGCTGAGCGCAAGGTGAGCGTTCCCAGCTCAGTGCCTCGGGCGCCGGCTTCTGTCGCAGCTCCTGCAGCTGCAGCTCCCCAATCCGTCATCACACATAGGCACGAGGTCGTCATTGGCGGTCGTCAATACAACGTGGGTACCGATGCGGCGGGCAGCTCAGAGATGCAGCAGCTGATGGCCGCGCTGGAGCGCGATGCCAATTTGTCTGGGGGTGTTCACTGATGGCTGGTCATTTACTCGCGGGCATCGAGCTGCCGCGCGGCATGTTGTGGGTGGACGAGTTCAACTGGTCTGCCGTGCAGAAGACGGTCGAGCGCGGCATTACCGGCGCCCAGATCATCGATGCCGCTGCCCGCATAGAGGGCCGCCCCATCACCCTGCAAGCCGTGGAAGACCAGGGCTGGATTCGACGCGCAACGCTGATGGCCGTGCAGGCCCTGGTTGATGTGCCAGACGGTCAGTACCCGCTGCGCCTGGCTGATGGCCGCGAATTCACCGTGCAGTTTGCGGCAGACGACCCGATTGCCGCCACGCCCATCTCCCGGCCCGAGCTGCCCGCCGCAACCCATCCCTATGTCGCCACGCTGCGGCTGATCACTGTTTAAGCGAGAAGAACAATGCCTATTTTGCAAGGTGACATCCAGCTGCGTGCCAGCCGAGTCATGGACGATGTGCCCGAGGGCGGCGGCGGCCCGTCGAACGTCGTGATCGAGTCAGGGCAAGAGAACGCCGTGATGCCGGACATCTCCGAGATGGACCGCGCCCTTGGTCGCGACAACATGCGTCAGATGCATGTGACCGTGGACACCGAAGACCGCGACACCTACCAGGGCAGCAATGTCATCGTGGCAAAGCCGCCCGAAGATCCCAATGTCTCAATCACCCTGTTCGCCACAGGCGGGGTCTATGACACCCGTGCCCAGGCGCAGGCCAGGTTGGAGGCCTATTTGAACAAGGGTGCCGAGTGGGCGGGCTATCTCTATGAGGATCACATCCAGGGCCAGCGCGTCATTCAGATCTTCCAGCGTCCCGGCACCGAACTGCCTGCCGTGGGCAAGACACTGGTGCTGGTGGGCAATGAAGGCTTGGCGAATGAGCAGATGCAGTATGTCCGCGCCATCCGCGTGACCAGCAAAGAGCTGACTTTCACCTACGACACAGACAAAGACTACAAGGCGGTGATTGTCACTGTCGAGATCTCGGATGCGTTGCGGTACGGCTTCACCGGCTCCCCAGCCAGCCGCCAGTTCACACGCTTGCTCAACAGCGCCCATCTGCGTGATACCGTGGTGGCCGATGCGGGCAGCTATGTGGGCGTCACGCCTTTGCAGAAGGCCGCAGCCTTGGGCGATTTCACCATCATCGCCAAAACGATCATGACCCAGATCGTGCCCTCGGCCCAGAGCGAGACGCCCATCCCCGCGACCATCCCCTATGCGGCGGCAGGCTTTCCGGTCTCTGCGGCGGAGGCCGTGACCTTCAGCACATCGCAGACTTGGAACACCACCACCAGCCTGGCCCTGCCCGGTGGCTGCCTGCCTGGCTCGCTCTCCATCGTGGTGGGAGGCGTGACCTTCACCGATAAGGGCGGCATTCTGATGTCGGGCACCCAGCAGATCGGTCTGGTCGACTATGCCAACGGCATCATTACCTCCAGCTCGGGCAGCTATGACGGCATCAAGACCATCAGCTACCGGCCTGCCGCCTATATGCAGCGCATGCCACAGTCCAGCGAGATCCGAGTCACGGCAGAGAACCGCAGTCAGAGCTATACCGGCTTCATCACGCCGCTGCCGGCGCGCGGCACCTTGTCTTTCAGCTACCGGGCGCAGGGGCGCTGGTATGTGCTCTCGGACTCGGGCGACGGCGCGCTGCGCGGCACCGACTCCAGCTATGGCGCAGGCACCTATAGCGCCGAGACCGGCAGCTTTGTCGTCACGCTGGGGGCCTTGCCGGATGTGGGCAGCTCCATCGTCCAGCAGTGGGGCGTGCCCACGCAAGAAACCGTGCAGCCCGCCGCCGATCTGCTGATCAGCCAGACCATTTCCCTGGCCTTGCCCGCGGGGCAGGCGCTCTATCCGGGTGCTTTCTCCATGACCTGGATGGATGGCCAGACCCAGCGAACGGCTACGGCAACCGCTGCCTGGCAGCTGCAGGGCAATGCCACGGGTGAGGTGCGGGTCGGTCGCTCCGAGGTGCTGTTTGCACCCAAGCTACTGCCCGCCGTGGGTACGGTGCTCGATGTCACGGTCGACACGGCTCCTGCGGTCGAGGTGAATCTGGCGCACCCTTCACGTAACGGACAAGGCCGTCTGGCCGTCTCGGCGG
>Ga0160502_100349_pt1 | contig 38088 bp, 24 predicted proteins | sample DIDnMG_14_FD_108237 | JGI IMG/M metagenome (GOLD analysis project Ga0160502, IMG submission 108237) | Enriched soil microbial communities from UW Madison campus, WI, USA - DID2933_E24_Xylan MG | ecosystem: Environmental > Terrestrial > Soil > Unclassified | place: USA: Madison, Wisconsin... | reverse complement strand
TAAATTATAAACAACATCATATTTAAGACAGCCAAACCATTTGATCATATTCAATAAATGGTTTTTACTTCCTGATGCCATTTTTATATTGAACCTCGTTCTGAGGTTGTATTTGTTAAAGATTTATTTAACAATTTAGGTCAGCAAACTCCGCATGACAATCCTGTTTCCAAAACCTTTTTAGGTTTGGATTCCAATAGAAAGAATGAGTTTTGGCTGTTTATTATAAGGGCAGAAATCGCCCGTTTGTCGGTTCCTGATTCTCTTCATATAGAAGAAGAAACAGGAACCATTTTTATTTACCTGCTTTCTTCGGCTGCAGGTTTGGAGGTCGTTTTAGCCTTTATAAGTGGCTGTTGTGTGTTTTTTGAATCTCGGATTTTGAATCACAATACTTTCATACCAATTAAAAGCGAGACGTTCTTTTTTGGATAAGTCGTTACTGCAATTCCAATTTCCGAGTCTGTCTTTAAAGATAGTATGTTCATTCACTTTGTAGCTTTCATGATCTGTAATTGGCTTTATTTTTACGCTCATTCAGGTATTGTTTAAAAGTTGTTTTTAATTTGAAATAAAACCATTCTCTAAATAAAAGTATGGGTTTTAAATTGGTTATGATTAACAGAATCGTTAATAACAGTGATAAATAAATGTCGTGATTAAGCTGCATGATTTTGTTCGTTTTGCTGGTTAAAGAAATCAAAAGCATATCCTTGTAAAAAATCTACAGAAGACATCGATAACGGAATATTGGTTCTTACACCATTTTCGTCAATTCGGCAAGCTTCAATAAACCAGCTTGAACGTACAGGTTTAAAAGCCGAAGCAATAATCTCTACACCATCTGTAAACTCCTCATTGTTAAACTCTTTTGTTAGTTTTTGAAGTTCCAAAACTCTAGAACCTTTTAGATTTCCTTTGGCATCTTTTTTTAATAAATTGAAAACAATTTTGACTAACGAAGCAGTTTCTCTACTCGTAGAAAGAGAAGAAATATAATTCTGCACTTTTTCGATTCCAATAGTTACTGTATCATCCCAACCTTCGTTAATGCGGTATCCAATCGTGATTTCTTCTTTGTCATTAGAAAAAGTGTGTGACATCTGTTTCTCTTTAAAACCGTAAACCTGATTTTTTAAGTCCAGAATAGTTTCAAACAGTCTAAAAGTTTCCGTTTTTGCATTTTGCATCATTTCAGAAGTTTCCTGTAATCTAGAAAGTGCTTTTGGAATCGTTTCTGCTACTAGTTTTTTATAAGCATCTCTTTCTTCATTTTTCTTGTTTTCAACTCGCTGGAGCGCTTCTTTTAATTGTTGGGCAGAAAATTGAGTTAAGTCCATAATAGGTTTAAAATTGTTTGCAGTTGTAGTGTTCATAATAATTGGCTTTTAGTAAATTAATATTTCTTCTTTAAATGGATCTGCATAATAAGGTTTGAAATTATGATGTAAAGCAAGTTTCGAAACCTCGTTTATTTTACTTTCAATATTTGACGGAACAGGACGAGGAGAGGCAGTTTCATCATCCAGAATATGCATCCATTGAAAACGTTCCTGATTGATGCAGATTCTTTCTCCGGCTGTAAAAGTTTTGCTTCTTTCTGAACAATATTGTAGTGCCAGATATAATAATGCGATACGTTCTTCGATTTGTGTTTTATTCATAATTTTTCTCTAATTGATTTTTTAATTTTTTAATGTCAGATTCGATTAAACTTCTTTCAGGACTATTTGGATTTTCAATAAGCCAATTTTCCAGTTCCCGAATTTTTTCTTTGATTTGATTTGTTCCCATTTTAATTTGGATTAAAGATTTAATGATATTTTATTGTTTTCAGATTCTTTAAGAAGGGCTGTTTTTAAATCGTAGTATTTTCCATTCTTTTTGTCTTTTAGGGTAGTATTTTTCTTTTTGTGAATATTTGTTGTTTTAGTCTTTGTAAATCAGTTATTTGTGTGTAAATTAAAATTGTTTGATTTTATCGTTGCTCAATATTTTCTGGCTTAACCTATTGTTTTTCAATTTTATTTTTCTTTACTTTGCAAATATAATGTAAAATAATACATTAAAGCAAATTTTTAACGTAAAATAATACATCTTTTTATGGGGTCAACGGAAAGAGTGCGGGAATATCTTGATTATAAAGGGATTACTAAGTATAAGTTTTGTAATGATCTAGGATTTTCTAATAAATTTTTAGACAATAGCAGTAATATGGGAACAGATAAGGCGTGTAAAATATTACACTACTATCCAGACCTAAGTTCAGAGTGGCTGTTAACAGGAAACGGACCTATGATTAAAGAAGAAAATACTAGTGTTATGGTTATGAATAGTGATAGAAAAACAGTCGATTCGCTTCATGCAAATCAAGAAATACCTTTATATGATTTAGAGGCGGTTGCGGGTTTAAGAGAGCTCTTTAGTAGTGGGGAACCGCAAAGAATTTTGGATACAATAAAAATTCCAAATCTTCCAAAATGCGATGGAGCAATTTCTGTAACAGGAGATAGTATGTATCCTTTATTGAAATCGGGAGACATTATTCTTTATAAGGAAACAGAATTTGAAAATATTTTTTTTGGCGAAATGTATCTTCTAAGTGTTAAACTGAATGACTGGGAAGAATACATCACTGTAAAATACGTTCAGAAATCTGATCAAGGGCAAGATTATGTGAAATTAGTAAGTCAGAATTCGCATCATCAGCCAAAAGATATTCATGTGTCAAAAATATCAGCATTGGCTCTTATAAAAGCTAGTATTCGTATTAATACTATGATGTAAATTGTTTCAATAAATCTCAGACTTATTTTTAAATAAAAAGAGGATTATGAAAAATGCTTTAGCTAAACTTTTGAAGTTTTGGCTAAAGCATTTTCATGTTTTAATAAATTCGTTAAGGATGCGCGAAACTGCATCTAAGATGTGATTCTATTTGAAAAGTTTCAAATCATAACGCTCCTCATAAAACGTCTTTCCCCATTCCTGAACTTCTTCAGATTTTGTAAGTTCGAATCCCATCATTTTATACATTTGAAGCGCTTTGTCTTGTAAACTTGTGGTAAGCAGAAAAACGTTTTTAAATTTCTTTTCTCTGCAAAAATCAATGGCATCGGTTAAGAGTTTTTTACCAATTCCGAGACCTCTAAAAGCAGGATCGAGAAGAAACCATCTTAATTGCGCTTCTTCATTAGGTTGATGCACAATTGCAACGCATCCCACAATTTTGTTATTGTATTCTGCCATCCAGATTCGGTCTTTTTCTGGGGAATATTTTTCTAAGAAATCGTAAAAAGTCTTGATCACGTATTTCTCGAAATCAGTTGAGAAATCCGATTCGTTTCCATAGATAAATCCGTGTAAATAAATAATGTAGCCAATATCGCCAGGGGTAATATTATGACGATAGGTAATATCTTCCCGAGTTATTTTATTTTCTGTCAGCAGATTTCTAACCGTATTCATCGAATCGACTAAAATTTCTTTTTCAGAATTGTTTAGTTTTTCAATTTTACCTTCAATCTTGTTTTCAGATTTAGCATTTAAAACACTTAATAATTCATTTCCAGAATCGGTTAGTTTGATGTTAAAAGCGCGTTTATCTTCTGCGGAAGCGACTTTTACAATTAAGTTTTCTTTTAAAAAACGTTTTAAAATTCGGCTTAAATATCCTTTGTCTAGATTTAAAATTTCGGTGATTTTCTGAGCAGTTATTATTTTGCTTTCGCTGATTTCATATAGAATTCGTATTTCGGTTAAAGAATATTCGCTGTCTAAATAATGCTGACTTAAGATATCTAAATGTGCCGTATAAAATCTATTAAAACTTCTAATTTTTGAAGTTGTGGTATTCATGATTTGAAATATTGTATTGTTGAGATACAAATATATAAAATTAGTTGCTTTTGTCAACTAATAGTGTTTCAAAAATTATTTTCCCTTCAGCAAATTAATACTCACTGTTGCAGTATCAGCATCGGGAAATCGCTTGAAAATAGATTGATCTGGGAATAATCCCGCTTCTGCTGCAATAGCATTAAAAACATCAATTTCAACAATAAATTGGTCAGAAAAACCGTGAGTAGCATCGTAAGCTGTTGCTGGAGTTTTGCCTAAATTACTGGCTGTAAGTTTTGGATCTATAGTATGAAGTTCGATTAAAAGCAAGCCAAATTTACGCACATACGGCGACCATTTTTGTAAATGTTCCAAAAGGTTGTCTTCAACCAGATTATTGCTAATTCTTTTTCCTTTGTAAGCAAATGCACCAGTTGAGGTACTGACTCTGTTTTCGTTACCATTTTTTGGCTCTTGCCAAATTCTATTATGATCTAAAAAAGTCCTTACATTCAAAAGATCTTTTAGGTCAATATTATAATTTTCTTTCAGATCATTAGCAAGTAAATCAGGACGGCCAATATCTCCCCAAATTACTTTTGCCCAAATATCTGCGTTAATAAGATTAGCTCTGGTTACTTTCAAAGCCGTCTGATTATAATCGGCGCCAACTAAAAATAAAGGGTATTCATCGAGCATTTTTCCTCTTAAAGTTTGTCTGTCGATTACTTCAAAAATATGCTGGAGGAAAGCGCCATTTCCACATCCCATATCAAGAATTCCTTTTGGCTGTTCTTCAATAGGAAGATTAAAAAGCTTTATTAAAATTTCATCTACAACTTTAAAATAAGTATCGTGAGCGCCACCGCTTCCCCAAACATTCATTTCACGATCGACATGAATTTCGTTTTCACCTTCAGCGGTTTGCAATACATTTGGATTGCCAAAAATTAATTCTTCAATTTTAGCAAATGTTGGCAAATAAGAAACCGTAACGCCATAAGCACTCGCTCTTTTGGCAAAAAACAAACCAGCTTCGGTAAATTGATAATTTCCCTTTTTTTCCAGAAACCATCCCAGATGTACAAAAAAGTCTAATATTTTTTTAAAATTTTCTGGTGATTTATGAAACTCTTCGGGGCTGAAAGAAGTTTCCATAAAATATTTATGAAACATTCCGTTCATCGCCAAACGCACAATAGTTGGTCCAATAAGATAACCTTCAACATGTTTTAAAATCTGTTCCTGAATACTATTTTTCAAAGCATCAGTAGAAGGTTCAAGTCCGTATCTCTTTTTATATTTTTCAAAAATTGCATTGAGCTTTTCAAATGGCGTATCTTCAAACAAACGCGGATGAAAATGTATAGACAATTGCAGTAATGTAACGACATCTTTGTACAGGTGAAACAGCGAAAAAGCGGTTTCGGTTTTCTCGTTTACAGCAACTGTAATTATCTGTATTTTATTATCAACATGATAATCTAAAAAGCCCTGAGAAGCTAAAATTCTTAAAGCTATATTTAGATAGCCTTCATTGGCATTAAAAACAGTTGTAAGCTCAGATAATTGCGTTTGCTTTTTGTCTAAAATAAATTCTAACACAGATTTATTTTTAAGTGCTATTGCTACAGGAGCAGTAACCAAACCATCAAGATGTCTGAAAATGGAACTTAAGAGTTGTGATTTATCGGTCATAATGAAAAAATGAAGGTTAGTTAAAAATAGTGATTTTTTTTCTTACTTGACAGCCAAATTTCGATAAGAGGTCTAAATAATTGAGAATGAAGTTTACGCATCTTTATAAGTGTGTAGATGTTTGAATTATTCTATAAAACTGTTAAAATGTTTAATTTAAGATAATATAGTATTGGGTTAGGATAAAATATAGTTGGATTAATTTGCTTATTGCTTATAATTTTACAATTGTTAAAATATTCGATTTGCTGAGGATTATTGGCTATTTTTGATAAATGTACATTTTACACAATTAAAAAAGCTTTATTGATTACTGACATTTTTTTGATTGCGAGTTGAGAATTAAAAGACGAAATATTAAATTTTTTTAAATATGAAATTATCTAGACTATTACTATTTACAATGTTGAGTTTTGGCTTCATAAATACAACAACTTTATGGGCGCAAGGCGGTGATCAGATTTTGGATGGTATTGGTGAAACTGGATTGATTGCTCGATATGTGTTTGATGGTGATGTAAAAGATTGGTCTAGAAATAATCTGCATGGTAATGTGTCAGGTTTAAAAATGAAATTCGAAAATGATTCCCAGTTCGGAAAAGTGCTTTCTTTGACGGGAGACAGTAACTCCTATTTGACAATTCCAGGCAATGCATTTGCAGGTGAAGAATCGCTGAGTATTTCGGGATGGATATATTTACTTTCTGATCAGCGAAATCAGCATTTTTTTGATTTTGGAAAAAATAATAAAACGCATTTTTTTGTAGCTCCAGCAGGAAATAAGGAAAAAACTAATTTGCAAACTGAAATTACAACTTCAACAGGAGAGAAATACAAAACCGATGGGCCAATTTTAGAACTTAACAAATGGGTTCATTTAGTAGTTGTAATTGATATTCCTTCCAAATCTTTAAACACGTATGTCAATGGAGTTTTAATAGGTTCTGCTAAGAATGTAAAATTAAAATTAGATCAGTTGTTTGATCCTAATTCTGGTAAAAATAACATCTTGAATATAGGTAAATCAATTTCGCCTGATGATCCGTATTTAAAGGCAAAATTGCATGATTTTAGAGTTTATCGAGTTCCTTTAACTGAAAAGCAGATTGATAAAATCTACCATAATTCTTTGAAAAAAGAAGAAGCGGAAGAAGAGGAACCAGAACAGCCAACAGGCGATTTGCCAAAGTTTCCTGCGACAACTCCTCAGTTGTATAATGAATTTCTAACGAATGTTTCAGATATAAAAGTTCAGACTCTAATTGGCGATCTTCCTCGTTTACCTCGCACTTTAAAAGGCGAATATAATAATGGAATTGAAGGGCCTGAGGTTAAAGTAATCTGGCCAGCGCCAACAGATAATAGTTCGGTTCTAAAAGCGGGACAATATACCGTGACAGGAACGGTTTCAGGTACTGATTTAAAACCGAAAGCAATTGTTACAGTACAAGCGGCCAAAGAAGCGAAGACACCAGAACTTAAGTTGAAAACGTTCAATTTAGATGAGGTAACATTAAACTCAGATTCTCATGGGCATGACACAAAATTTATTGAAAATAGAGAGAAGTTTATAAAAACCCTTGCTGACACAAATCCTGATTCTTTCTTGTATATGTTTAGAAATGCATTTGGACAAAAACAGCCAGAAAACGCAGAAGCATTAGGAGTTTGGGATACTCAAGACACAAAATTACGTGGCCATGCAACAGGCCATTATTTAACGGCGATTGCACAGGCTTATGCAAGTACAGGATATGATAATGCTTTACATGAAAATTTTTCTAAAAAAATGGATTATCTGGTCAACACTCTTTATGATTTGGAGCAAATGTCTGGAAAACCTCGTGAAGCTGGAGGATCAAGTGTTTCAGATCCGACCGCAGTTCCTTTTGGTCCAGGAAAAACAGAATATGATTCTGATTTAAGTACAGAAGGTATTCGCACTGATTACTGGAATTGGGGAAAAGGTTTTATAAGTGCTTATCCGCCAGATCAATTTATAATGTTGGAAAAAGGAGCAAATTACGGCGGACAGAAAACTCAAATATGGGCGCCATATTATACTTTGCATAAAATTCTTGCTGGTTTATTAGATGTGTATGAAGTAAGCGGTAATGAAAAAGCGCTCGAATTATCCAAAGGAATGGGAGATTGGGTATATGCAAGAATGAAAAAATTGCCTAATGAAACGCTTATCAGTATGTGGAACAGATATATTGCTGGGGAATTTGGAGGAATGAATGAAGTGATGGCACGTCTTTACAGAATAACTAATGAGAAACGTTATCTAGAAGTTGCTCAACTGTTTGATAACATTAAAGTGTTTTATGGAGATGCAAAACATTCAAACGGATTAGCTAAAAATGTAGATACATTTCGCGGTTTACATGCCAATCAGCATATACCTCAAATTGTGGGTGCACTTGAAATGTACCGTGATTCTAAAACTCCTGAATATTATCGTATTGCTGATAATTTCTGGTATAAAACTACCAACGATTATATGTACAGTATTGGTGGTGTTGCTGGAGCAAGTAATCCTGCAAATGCAGAATGTTTTATCAGTCAGCCTTCAACAATTTATGAAAACGGATTTTCTGCTGGAGGACAAAATGAAACTTGTGCAACTTATAATATGCTGAAACTGACTAGTGATTTGTTTCTTTTTGATCAGCGTGCTGAATTTATGGATTATTATGAACGAGGTCTGTACAATCATATTCTCGCTTCGGTGGCAGAAAAAACACCTGCAAATACCTATCATGTTCCGTTGCGACCTGGATCTATAAAACAATTTGGTAATCCAAAAATGGATGGTTTTACTTGCTGTAACGGAACGGCTTTAGAAAGCAGCACTAAATTGCAAAATTCAATTTATTTTAAAAGTATTGACAATCAAGCCTTATATGTTAATCTTTATGTTCCTTCGACAGTAAAATGGAAAGAAAAAAATGTGACAATAGAGCAGACAACTTCTTTTCCAAATGAAGATCATACGCAATTAACGATCAAAGGAGAAGGAAAGTTTGATTTAAATGTACGTGTACCGCATTGGGCAACGAAAGGATTTTTTGTAAAAATAAATGGCAAAGATGAAAAAGTAAAAGCAGTTCCAGGAAGCTATCTTACTTTAAGCCGTAAATGGAAAAACGGAGATAAGATTGAACTCCGTATGCCATTTCAATTTCATTTAGATCCTGTAATGGATCAGCAAAACATAGCAAGTTTATTTTATGGGCCAATATTGTTGGCAGCTCAAGAATCGGAACCGCTTAAAGAATGGCGTAAAATAACATTGGATGCTAAAGATTTGAGCCAATCTATAAAAGGTGATACAGAAAAATTAGAGTTTGTTGTTGATGGAGTACAATTTAAACCATTTTACAATACCTACGGACGTCACTCGGTTTATCTGGATGTTACTTTGAAATAAGACGGAATAAAGCATAAAACAAAAGCAAAAAACAAATTAAACTAGCATAAAACAAAGATGGGAAATAAAAAATACAGACTTGGTTTATTATTATTTTTGGGATGTACGATAAGTATTCAGGCTCAAGATTATTGGAGTAGAATTGAACAAAAGAAACCTTCTTTGGGTATTGCCGAAGTTTATCAAAAAATAAATACGCCTGCTTTTCAATTAAAATTGGTAAAAGCATCGCAGACAGTTGCAGGTTTAAGGCCAATTAAAAATTTGAATTTTGATTTTACGCCTAGTGACCGACTTGAAATCAGAGACAAGGACGGACTTTATCATCTTGGAGATATTAATTTAAGAATTAAAGAAGGAAACGGCGATTGGCAAAGCTATTCGACAGCTGCTAAACGTGAAGCGGTTACTCCTTTAGAAACTTCAGAAAAAGTTTTAGCAGCAGCTGATTTAGCCAATACTTTACCAAGTAATATTCCTGTAATTGTCAAACGTTTTTATGAAATTGATGGTGGCGAATTAGTAATGCGATTTGAGATTACTAATAAATCAGCGAATAATATTGAGATTGGTGCATTAGGAATTCCGATGGTTTTCAATAACATTTTAGAAGGAAAATCATTGAATGAAACGCACGCTCAAAATGTATTTTTTGATCCTTATATCGGAATGGATGCGGGATATTTAGAAGTAAAAAGATTAAGCGGAGAAGGACCTGCATTATTAGTTCTTCCAAAAGAAAATATGGCTTTTGAAGCGTATCGTCCTTTATTGGATGATCCAACTCCACGAAGCATTGTTTTTGAAGGTTTTCACGAATGGATGGTCTACAGTAAAGCTTACGCCGAAAATGAATGGAAAAATGCACAGCAATGGAATGCACCAACTTCATTAGTATTAAAACCAAAAGAATCTAAAAGTTTTGCCCTAAAACTGGTGCTTTCTGAAGGAATTGAAGACATACAAAACACGCTTGTAAAAGAAGAACTTCCTGTCGCGACAAGTATTCCAGGATATGTGCTTCCTCAAGATGTTAAATCACAATTGTTTTTGAATTATAAAAATGAAGTAAGCTCATTTGAAATTGAACCAAAAGGAGCGCTTCAAATAAAAGAAGAAGGCAGAACACCGAAAGGATTAAAGAAATATATCGTTCATGGCATTAAATGGGGACGTGCCAGATTAACCATCAATTATAAAAATGGGGTAAAACAAACTATCAATTATAAAATTATTAAACCTGAAAATGAAGTTATTAAAGATTTTGGACATTTCTTGACTACAGAACAATGGTTTGATCAGCCAGATCCAATTTTCAAAAGAAATCCTTCGGTAATTAGTTATGATTACGAAACCAAAAAACAACTGACTCAAGACAGCAGAGCTTGGGTAGCGGGTTTAAGTGATGAAGGCGGAGCAGGAGGATGGCTGGCTGCAATTATGAAACAGCATATTCAGCCTGATAAAGAAGAAATTAAAAAATTAGAACAATTTGTAGATAAAACACTTTGGGGAAACATTCAATATAGTGATGGAAAAAATAAATACGGGGTTAAAAAAAGCGTTTTTTATTATGAACCAGATTCTCTGCCAAAAGGAACTTACAGCAAAGATGTAGATTATAGTTCATGGGCAGCGTGGAAACATAAAGAAGCAAACGATCCTGGAAGATCTTATAACTATCCGCACGTTGCCGCAGCATATTGGACATTGTATCGATTAGCGAGATACAATAAAGATTTAGTGGTAGATAAACCTTGGGATTGGTATTTAAAACAAGCTTATTACACCTCAATCGCAATGACTGAATTGGCTCCTTATTATGCTCAATTTGGTCAAATGGAAGGTTCTGTATTTCTATTGATTTTAGAAGATTTAAAAAATGAAAACCTTACTGATTTGGCTTCCAATTTAGAATCAAAAATGAAAGAAAGAGCCAATCATTGGAAAGCATTGGATTATCCTTTTGGAAGTGAAATGCCTTGGGATTCAACAGGTCAGGAAGAAGTCTATATGTGGTCGGATTATTTTGGGTATGATGAAAAAGCTGATGTAACATTAAACGCAATATTGGCTTATATGCCAACAATGCCTCACTGGGCGTACAATGGTAATGCACGCAGATATTGGGATTTCTTATACGGAGGAAAATTATCGAGAGTAGAACGTCAAATTCATCATTACGGATCTTCTTTAAATGCTATTCCGGTTTTGAGACAATACAGAAAAAAATCGGATGACTTGTATTTATTGAAAGTAGGTTATGGCGGACTTTTAGGAGGAATTTCGAACATTACAGAAGACGGATTTGGTTCTGCAGCTTTTCACTCTTATCCAACAGAATTAAGAATCGATTATTTGTCTGGAGATTACGGTTCTGGTTTTTATGGTTATGCTGTAAATACCGCTACATATATTACAAAAGATAGCGATTTAGGCTGGTTAGCGTTTGGTGGGAATAGCACAGTAAAAGGCGATTTGGTACAAGTAAAATTAACTACTGCGGCAAAATCGAAAGTATTTATTACGCCAAAACAATTGTGGTTAACATTAGACGCAGGAACTTTTGATACAGTGACTTATAATACAAAAACAGATGAAGTTGAAATTACTTTAAGCAGTCAGAACGAATTTACTCCAAATGCTTATTTGAGAGTTAATAAAGATATTCAGCTTCCTTATTCTAAGGTTAGAGGAGCGTATGAAATTCCGCTTCAAAAGAAAACAATTCAAATAAAAATTAAATAATTTTTGCTTTAAACTAAGATTGGTTTTGAACAGGGGCAATTAGTAGTGGAGTTGCCCTTGTTCTTTTTTTTACTAATCTGAACAGCTCAGTTATATTAAAATAATACTATTAGAATCATGAAAAAGAACATATTATTTATCTTCCTTTTACTGTTCTTTATGATAAGCGGTTTTGCGCAGGAAAAAGTAAATGTCAACTCATTAAATGCTGGAAATCCAATTCTGCCAGGGTATTATGCAGATCCAACTATTAAAAAATTTGGCGACATTTATTATATTTATGCTACCACAGATAATGAAATGCTGGCATCTGGAGCTCCAACCGTTTGGTATAGTAAGGATTTAAAAAACTGGTACAATTATACTATGGAAATTCCGTCTTTTACAGCAAAACCAATCACCAATTTTTGGGCGCCTGATATTGTTGTCGGAAATGATGGTAAATATTATTTGTATTTTGGAAACTGTGAAATTGGCTGTAATATATACGGTTATGTTTCGGATACTCCGATTGGACCTTGGAAAAAATTAAATCAAAATGATGAACCCGTAATTTCAAATGGATATCCAAGAGAAGGTTTTCCATCTTTAGACGCACAATTTTTTAGAGATTCTGATGGTAAAATATACGGTTATTGGGGAACTTGGGTACATTACAATGGCGGATATGCCGTAGGAGAATTAAATAATTCTACGATGAAAGATATGATGAATTCCAAAAATATTCCGTTGAGTCAGACTCCAGAACCTTTTGAAGCCGCGTATATGATGAAAAAAGGAAACAAATATATTTTGATGTATTCTGGAGCTTCTTGTCATGACGAAACTTATAATGTGAGATATTCATATTCTGATTCTCCTTATGGACCGTTTAAAGAAGGACTTAACAATCCGATTTTGAGTACAAACGAAGATAAAACAACACACGGGCCAGGACATCATTCGGTATTAGAAGACGGAAAAGATTATTATATCGTCTATCACAAACACGATTATCCAATGACTCGAGGAGGTTTGGCTAGACAAGTCTGTATTGATAAAATGATTTTTGAAAACGATTCGACGATAAAAAAAGTAATTCCGACTTCAGTAGGTATTGGCAAAATTGTAAAAACAAATGTGCCTGAAAATATAGCGCTTAATGCGAAAGCAACAGCATCTTCTTATTATCATTTGCAATCTTTAGAATACGATTATCAATACAAACCTGATTTTGCAATAGATGATAATAATGCTACAATGTGGAAAGCTGGCAGTAATTCGCTACCGCAAGATTTAACGATCGATTTGGGAAGCGTAAAAGAAATAAAAAGGGTAATGACCCAATTTGAGTTTGCAAGCTATTATTATCAATACACATTAGAATATTCTAAAGACGGGAAAAACTGGCATTTGTATGCCGATAAATCAAAAAATCGTACTTCTGGAAGTCCAATGATCGATGATAATAATGTGACGGCTCGTTTCTTAAAACTAAAAGTTTTAGGTACAGAAAAAACAGGACTTTATGCGGCAGTTTGGAACATAAAAGTGTACAGCGAATTATTTGAACTTCCTCTAAAATTAGAAAATAAAAAATCGAATGTAGAACCTGCAGCGGTAAGTTCACATAAAATGCTGATAGATCTTGATGTTACGAATGAAAAAAACAATGCTTCGTTTAGCAGTCTGCCAAATAAAGGTTCGTTAGGAGGTTCGTTTACAAAAACTGGCGATGTCAAAATCTCTTTGGATAAAGAAGATAAAATTAAAGCTCTTAATTTTGTAAACGGTGCTTTGATTTTGGATAAGCCCGTTCCTAAAAGTTTGGCTTGGAATGGTTCTTATTCTGTTGCAGTCTGGGTAAAAAATCCAGAAGTTGCCAAAGAAGGAGAATTTCTGGCTTCATGGTGTGATCGTTCTGAATATAATTTGGCAAATTCTTATAATGCATTGGCATATAATAGCGGACATTATGGTGCCGCACCACATTTAGATGGTCATTTTGATATGAAATACAACAAAGTTCCAGAACAAAATAAATGGCATCATCTTGTTTTGACGTTTGATGGTGTTGTGGAAAAAATTTATGTAGACGGCGTACTTGATAATGCTCAAAATATGATGTTGTCATCGGCTATAAAAAATGCTAAAATCATAATTGGCGCTTCAGATATTGGAGAAAATTATTCTGGTTTTATGGCATCTTTTAAAATGTATAATTATGGATTGAGTAAAGATGAGGTGCTAAATTTAATGAAACAAACTGGGCCTAAAGCAACTAAAGAACCTTCTAAAAAATAGTTTAAATAAAGCATTCGAAAATGAAAAAAAGAGTACTGATTTTATGCGGCTTATTGTTATGCGCGTACCAAGCTTCTTCTCAAACTTATGAAGTTAAATCTCCTAATGGACGCATTCAAATAAAAGTGAATAATTCCGATAAAATTTCTTGGTCGGCATCATTAAATGGAAATTTAATTATTGAAAATGCAGAAGCGGGAATGGATTTTTCGTCAAAAACAAATTTTGGATTGAACCCGAAAGTTAAAAAACAGACGGTAAAAAGTGTGTCTCAAAACATACATGCCATAGTGCCAATTAAAGAAGCAGAAATAAAAGATGAGTACACGGAACTTTCCATTACTTATCAAGGAAATTACAAGCTTAATTTTCGCGCTTATAATGACGGAGTTGCCTATCAGTTTATAGACGAAGCTAAAGAAAAACGAAATGTAATTTCGGAAAAAGTCTCTTTATCATTTCCGAAAGACTCTCGTTCTCTATTTCCTCAGGAAGAATCGATGTATTCTCACAATGAACGATTGTATTTGGATAAATCTTTAAATGAGATTGCACCTAAGGATTTTTGCAGTCTTCCGGTTTTGTTTACTACGCCTAAAGCCAAAGTTTTATTTACCGAAACAGCGCTTCATGATTATCCAGGATTATTTTTAAAGGGCAACGGAAACACAACTTTAAATGCAATATTTCCTAAATATGTTTTAGAAGCAGTCGATAAGGATGGAAGATCAGATCGTGTGCAAACCATTAAGAAAGAAGCAGATTATATTGCCAAAACAAACGGAAGCAGAGCTTTTCCTTGGCGTGTATTTATGATTAGTGATGACGATCGCACTTTTATAGAAAGTAATTTGTCTTATCAGCTGGCAGAGCCAAATGTGCTTAAAAATACCGACTGGATCAAACCCGGAAAAGTAGCTTGGGATTGGTATAATGATAATAATATATATGGCGTTGATTTCAAAGCGGGTTTAAATACAGCAACTTATAAATACTTTATAGATTTTGCTGCAGCTAATAAAATTGAATATGTAATTCTTGACGAAGGCTGGACAAAATCGACTACTGAAATTCTTGATTTTAATCCTGCAATGGATGTCAAAGAATTGATTCGATATGGAAAAGAAAAAGGGGTCGGCATAATTCTTTGGGTGCTTTGGAAACCATTGGATCAGAATTTATTGCCAATCTTAGAGGCCTATAAAAGCTGGGGAGCAAAAGGAATAAAAATTGACTACATGCAACGCAACGACCAATATATGGTCAATTCTTATGAGCAAATTGCCAGAGAATGTGCCAAATTGGAATTATTAGTAGATTTTCACGGCGCATTTAAGCCTTCTGGTTTACACCGAAAGTATCCAAATGTATTGAATTATGAAGGGGTGAGAGGGAATGAAAACAACAAATGGAGCGAAGATATTACGCCAGAGCATACTGTAACGATTCCGTTTATTAGAATGGCGGCTGGACCAATGGATTTTACACCCGGATCGATGATTAACAAACAGCCTAAAAATTTTGCCATAAGTTTTAATAATCCGATGACAATGGGAACGCGCGCGCATCAGGTGGCAATGTATGTTGTTTATGAAGCGCCGTTGCAAATGATGTGCGAATCACCGTCAACTTATTACAAAGAACAAGAAACAGTTGATTTTATTACTCAAATTCCAACAGTTTGGGACAAAACAGTTGTGCTTCATGGTTCTGTTGGAAATTATATTGTAGTAGCAAGAAAAAAAGGCGATAAGTGGTTTATTGGAGGAATGACAGATGCAGATGCTAGAGAACTGCCTATTGATCTTTCTTTTTTAGGTGAAGGAAATTTTTCTATGGAAGTATTTTCAGATGGGATCAACGCAGAAGCATTTGCGCAAGATTATAAAAAAGAAGTTTTAGCGGTTACTAAAAATACAAAAGTAACGGCTAAAATGGCATCTGGAGGAGGCTGGTCTGCGATTATTACGAAAAAATAATAGCAAATGAATAATGTTATGAAAATCGTTGCGCTTCTTTTTTTATCATTTGTTGGGGTAATAAATGCACAAAAAGAAGTCTCGGCGAAGAAAAGATATATTCCTGCTAAAATTTGGTCAGTTCCAGATCATAATAATTATGATTCACCTGATAGCGATTACAGTTACAGCCGAATGATAGAGTCGGATAATATAGTGATGTTCTGGCATAAAGAATATGGCGATGATCCAACTTTAAACACTGATATTAAAAAACGTTTCGATCCCAAAAAAGCAATGGAAGAATGTGAACGATTTTATCAGTTTTATGTAAATGATTTAAAATTGGTTCAAAAAGGACACTCAGTAAGCAATCAATATAAATTACTAATATTTGTTTTTGGAGGAACCGAAAATACCGCTTTTGGAGGGGGAGAAGAGGATAAAGTAGGTATTTTATGGACTCCAGCCGTTCGAATAAATAAAGTTCCTTATGGGGCATTAGCGCATGAAATTGGTCATTCATTCCAATATATGAGTCATGCCGACAGCAAAACGGGACCATCTGGGCCTGTTATGGAAATGTCGGCTCAATATATGCTCTGGCAGGTTTATCCTGAATGGATGACTTTTGAAAATTATCATCTTGAAGATTTTTTAAAAGGAACAAATTACGCTTTTCTGCATCCAGCAAATATGTATCATTCTCCGTATGTTTTGGAATATTGGTCTGAAAAACATGGTATTGATTTCTGGGGAAGACTCAGCCGATCAACTAAGGAAGGAGAAGATGTTGTAATGACTTATAAAAGAATTAATAATCTTTCTCAAGAACAATTTAATGATGAAATGTTTGATTCTTCTCGAAAATTTATTACTTGGGATTTAAAAAGAATAGATGAGGTTGCAAAGCCATATCGAAACTTACATTTTTCGAAATTGAATGAAATTGAAGAAAATTGGTATCAAATAGATTCTACAAATTGTCCTCAGGATTATGGTTATAACGGAATTAAATTAAACGTTCCAGCAGCAGGAACAAAAGTTAAACTGAAATTTAAAGGTTTAGCTGAAACGAAAGAAGCTGGCTGGCGTTACGGATTTGTAGCCTCATTAAAAGATGGCTGTAGAGTTTACAGCACAGTTTTTAAGAAAAATGAAGATGAAGTTGAATTTAAAATTCCTAAAAACACAGAATATTTATGGTTAGTAGTTAGCGGAAGTCCGAAAGAGCATGAAAAGCATTCTTGGGAAAATGAAAAAGAAGTTTACAGAAGTTTTCCATATAAGGTACATTTCGAAAACACAAAACCATTTTAGTTATTTAATTTGATTAAAAAAAAGCTTTATAAATTTATAAAGCTTTTTTTGTTTTATGAAAACTGCACCTTTCATTTGAAAGATGCAGTACATTTTTAATTAAATATGTTTAGCTAAATTGCTACTTTACAATAATCTTTTTGGTCTGTTTAAAATTTTGAGATTGAATGGTTACAAAATAAATACCTCTTGATAAATTACCCGTATGGTATTGTTCTTCAAGATTGTAGTTTTTATTTTCAAATACTACTTGACCATTAATGTTGGTTATTTTTAAATTGTAAGTTTCAGTATTTTCATTTGAGACTTTAATGTTAAGCAAAGAAGCATTATTAGTTGGATTTGGATAAACCAAAAAGTTAGGAGATGAATTTGAAAAATCGGTAACTGCAAGATTTTCAGTTATAATCGCTTTCCAATCCCACCAATTTTTATCTACACTAGCCGTACTTGTAGCTCCGTCTTCCAATTTAATTCTGTAATTGAATTTAGCTTTACGAGTAGTTTCGCCTTCAAAAACATAATCTGAATTACAAATTACAGCGAATATAACGCCATTTGCTGGAACACCTTGAGCAAAAGAAATGGTGCAATCGCCAGCATAAACGGCCTGAGTATAAATAGTTTTTCCTTCCTTGGTGCGATAACATAATTGAATCGACATATTTTCTCCTAAAGGTTCAAAAAATACAGTAGCTTGATTTCCTTCAACATGAATCGGAATAAAATTTGCACCAGACCAGCCAGGCAGTGTCTTTTCGTTTGGAATTAAATATCTGTTTTCATCTGTAGTTGTTATTGCATAAGGTGTTGCTTTCCATTTTTCTACATTAATAAGAGCTGGCTGTTCAGGCCCTAATTCGCGTCCCATATTATTTCGATACAGATTTAAAATAGGCTGTTCAAATTTTCCAAAATCGGACAATGCTAATCTTGCTCTGTATTCCTGAATCAACTTACGTGTTTTGGTATCTCCTAAACCATTAACAACACCGTTGCCATTTGCAATACCTTCTAAAACACGCCCTTCGCAATAATTCCAAACCCACGGTAGACTTTTTTCATCTACAATTTCTCCTAAAAATGTTGGAAATACAGAACTATACTGAACTCCTCCAATAATATCTCGAGTTAATCTTAAAGTTACTCCTTCTGAATTTTGAACTCCAGAATCTACACCTTCTGCAGAAGGCCCTCCAAAAGAACCATCTTGAAGCCATCCGCTATAGCATTCGATAGGAATAAAAGGGGCGATAACAGAACCAGCACTTAACCATCCTAAATCGACATTACTATAATCTGTACTTCCTGTTTTTTTGATATCTAAAACGGTTTGAAGCCAAACATTTGAACCTTCATGAAACCAAGCTGCTTTTCTGCATCCGGGCAAAGAGGCATAAATAGCGTGTATTCCTTCGTGAACACAAGCGCCAGTTTGATATTGCGCATCTGGAAAAGTTGTATTAGGATCGAAACTTGCAACAGGATAATAAGACAAAAGAACCATTGGCCAACTTTCTCCATCTGGAGTGCCAACGCCGCTCTGCCATCCTCCTAAATCGGTATTTGAAGCGGTATCGGTACACAAACCAGAACCATATAAATATACAGAACTACGATATCCTGCTCGATACAATTTGTCTGGCGGCCAGCCCATATTATCTCTTAGAAAAGTAAAATCGCTATCTAAACGTTTTAACAATAAATCTACAGCTGTATCTGTAACCAAAGGGTTTGCATTTGGGCCAGCAACAAATGTCCACGAACCTACGCTTGTGGATTTAGCTACATTACAGCCATTATAGTTTGGATAGTCTTCTTCTAAATTTTTTGTAGGTTTTGGAAAATCAGGATAATCCGCTTTAAAATCGTAATGAAGAGTGGTGTCATAACTTGGCCATATACTGAAGTCACTATTGTTTTCTTTTACAGTTAGAAAAAAAGATAGTGTGCTTTCGGTACCGCAATCATTGATGTAGGTAAAACGATAAGTTCCCGAATTTTCTACTTGTAAATTAGAGAGCGTAATGTTTTGGTTACTCGATACAAAATTATTTGGACCAGTCCATTTCATTTTGCCTCCCGTTGCATTGTTTGCAATTGAAGCTAAAAATTGTACACTTTCTGTTGGAGAAACAACGGCATAATTTTGAGCTTTTTCGCTTCCGTTATTTATTTTGGTAGTAGCCGTCAATCCTGTAGGATCGCATTGGGTTGTTTCTACGCCAAAAACTTGGAATTCAACTACTCCGGTTGCAGTAGTACTTTTGAAATAAACCCTTAATTTCTTAGCTTTAAAATTTAAATTTCCAACAGAATTAAATTGGTTTAAAGCTAATCCTACCGAACCAGCATTAATCCAATCAAGTCCGTCCCAATACATAATGTAGGCATCTGTAGGTTGTGCAATTCCTCCAAAATCTGTAAACCAATATAAGGAAACAGTATTTATTTGATGGGCAAAATCCCAATCGTATTCTATCCAATTGTAGGTGTTGTAGGCTGCTTCACCATCCCAATTTCCATAAACGGGATTTGTTCGATCATCAGAACTAATGGGTGTAAAACCATCATTTACCGCACTTAGACTTTCCCAAGGCGAAACATGAGAGGTGCTTACTTTTGTAGAACTCAGCATTGCTAAATTTGTCTGAGCATTTAAATTTTCTGCGAAGAGCACAAAGAGTCCAAGAAGCAGAAAAGATAAAAATCGGGGTAATTTTTTTTCTTTCATAGGATAAGTTTTGGTTGTTAATTGTTTAAAAAAAATCATGTACTTCTTTACTGTCGAAGTGTGATTTTAAATAAGTCTGACTGGTTAAAAAGAATTTTCACTCTTTAAATACTAAGTTAAGACTAGTCTTATTAAAATTATATATACTTAATTATCTGATAATTAGTAAAAGTTAACCAGTATTTACTTTTCGATAAACTTCAAAAAAAAGCCGTCTCAAATTATGAGACGGCTTTTTTGATTTTATGTGAAAGTTATAAAGCGCTATTTCATAGATTTAAAATGCTCTTAATGCTTCAATGTCTTCTGCTGTTTTGGCAAGTGGTTTTCCTAATAGTTTATAAGAATCCTTTGTAATAAGAAAATCTTCTTCTATACGAATTCCTCCAAAATTTTTATAAGCTTGAACTTTATCATATTTGATAAATTCACTGTATTTTTTTTCTGCTTTCCATTGATCGATTAATTCTGGTATAAAATAAATTCCAGGTTCTACGGTTAAGACAAATCCTTCTTCGAGTTCTTTTGCCAGACGCAGTGATTTTAATCCAAATTCGGTGCTCTTTTTTAAAGTATCTGTATATCCTACATATTGTTCGCCAATATTTTCCATGTCATGAACATCCATTCCCATCATGTGGCCTAAACCACATTGAAAAAATAGGGTATGAGCTCCTGCAGCTACGGCTTCATCCAAATCGCCTTTTACTAAACCAAGAGACTTCAATCCAGTTAAAATTTCTTTACATGCCGTAAGATGCGAATCTTTAAAGAAAGTTCCTGGTTTTAGAGTAGCTATTGCGGCTTCTTCGGCTTTTAAAACAATATTATAAATTTCTTTCTGCTGAGAAGTAAAAGTATTGGAAACAGGAAAAGTTCTCGTCATGTCTCCAGCATAATGCATATTTGTTTCAGCACCGCAATCGCATAAAACCATTTGTCCATTTTGTAAAACATTGCTGCCAGCGTGATTGTGCAAATATTGTCCATTTATAGTTAGAATTGTTGGAAATGCAAGATGACCGCCTTTACTGATTGCTGTGCCTTCTACTTGCCCCGCAATTTCGTATTCAGTCATTCCTGGACGTGCGGTTTGTATTGCTTTTAAATGCATTGCAGCCGTTATGTCTATCGCTTTTTCAATCTCAATCAGTTCTTCATTTGTTTTATAAGAACGCTGTGCAATTATCGCTTTTGACAATTCAATTGAAGCTTTTTTTGCTATTTCGTTAGGGTGAATATCCAACAGAGAGCTTAATTTTAAAGTAATTGCGGCACGATAAGGAGGAAGAAAATGAATAGCATGTTTTTGTTGTAATGCATTTTTAAGTATGCCTTCTACAAAAGATAAAGGCTGTACGGCTGTAATTCCTGATTTTTCTGCAAAAACATTTAACGAATCTTGTGGCCCAACCCAAACGGTTTGTTCAATCGTGAGATTATCGCCAAATAGTATTTCAAGATCCGAATCAATATCGATTACTAAAAATAAAGAAGGAAGATCTATTCCTGTATAATATAAAAAACTGCTGTCTTGTCTAAAATGATAGATATTATCTCTGTAGTTCATTCCGACTTCTTCATTTCCAGGTAGAATTATAAGGCCTGAACCAATTGCTTTTTTTAAGACTTGTCTTCTATTTATATAAGTTTCTCTGCTAAACATATTTTGATATTGTATTTAAATCTGATATTATATTCCTCCGCCAGGGCAGTGTTCTTTTAAGTATTGTGTGAATAATTGAGATAAGTGTTCTGAAGTTCCTTCGCCTTCATCTATGCTATGAGTACGATTTGGATAGCTCATCATTTGAAATTGCTTCCCATTTTTCACTAATTCGTTAACAAGCATTTCAGCTCCTTGATAATGTACGTTGTCATCGCCAGTTCCATGAACAAGCAATAAATTACCTTGAAGTTTATTCGCATAGGTAATAGGAGAGCCTTTTATAAAAGGTTCTTTGTTTTCTTGAGGCAGTCCCATATAACGTTCCTGATAAATATTATCATATAAAAGCTGATTAGGCACAGCAGCAATAGCAATTCCTGTTTTGTAAATTTCTGGATATTGAAATAAAAGATTCAATGTAGTAGAACCTCCGCCGCTCCATCCCCAGACCGCAATTCGGTTTTGATCTACAAAAGGCCATTTTAGAATTTCTTTAGCAGCCATTGCTTGATCTCGAACATTTATAATTCCGATGTTTTGGTAAATAGATTTTCGCCAAGCGGCACCTTTTGGAACTGGAGTTCCTCGACCATCTAAACTGATCTGAATATATCCATCTGCAGCAATATCGCCATTATATAAAAAAGTGCCAGCATAACCAGCTGCATCTTTTACAGTTGCGCCCGCAGGTTCTGTGTAAACATAAAACAGAACAGGATATTTTTTTGTTTCATCAAATGGAGTCGGTTTTATCATCCATCCGTCGAGAGTTATGTTGTCAGCCGTTGTAATCTGAATCATTTCGACATTGTTGCTTAACTCACTATTTTGATCAATTTTTTTAATTACTTTTTGATTAGAAAGTTCTACCCATTCTGATTTTCTTTCGTTTTTATGATTAGAAAATTTATGTTGAGCATATTTTGCATCGGGAGATAATTGATAATTGTGCGTGCCAATTTCATTAGCAGGAGATACCTTTATTAGTTTTCCTTTTCCGTTTAAAAGTGTTTTGTATAAATATTGCTGTGTAGCATTTTCAGGTGAAGCTAAAAAGTAAACAAAACCACTTTTTTCGTCGACAGCTTTAATTTCTATAATATCATATTTTCCGTTGCTAAGTAAAGACTCTTTTCCATTTTTACTGATTCTGTATAAATGTCTCCAGCCATCTTTCTCAGACAATGATAGAAATTCTTTTCCGCTATTGATCCATTTCCAACCCTCATCTTCAGTTGGTAATATGTCGATCCAAGAGTTGTTTTTTTCAGAATAAATTTGATTTGCTTCGCCATTTTTAGGATCGCACAAAAAGAGTTTTGCCTCATTTTGTTTACGATTTAACTGTTCAGCCAAAATCGAAGAACCATCAGGAGTCCATTGCATTAAAGGAATATAATGTTGCTTAGAATCGCCTGGAACGTTCATCCAAGTGGTTTGAAGTGAAGCAATATTGACAACTCCAACTTTACATGCTGACGGATCTTGCCCTGCTTTTGGATATTCTACAGGAATTGTATAAGAGTAGATAGAATCTGTATTATTGATCATTAAAAATTTTTTGATTTTGGTCGCGTCAATTTGCCAAAATGCAATGCTTTTTCCGTCTGGACTCCAGCGAAAACCATCTCTGCAATTAAATTCTTCTTCATAAGCCCAGTCAAAAGTCCCGTTTATTAATCGATCTGTTCCATCAGTAGTCAATGCAGTTGCTTTTCCAGAATTAAGATCTTCAACATACAAATTGTGATTGCTTACATAAGCAATTGAACTGTTGTCTGGCGATAGTTTAGCAAACATTAAAGACGATTCTGGCCTGCTTTTTCCAATCTGATGCAATTCATTGGTTTCTCGGTTAAAAAGCCAATAATCGCCACGTGTTTCTAGTCTCCAGACTTTTTTCGAATTAGTATAAATCAAAACTAATTTTTCGTTTTTACTGAACTCAAAATCTTTGATTTCTAAAGCTTTATTGCTTCCTTTTGCTGTAAGCTGTTTTGTGTCAACAATTTTGGTTGGAGTAAAATTGGGTAATTCATATTGTATTATTTCTCCTTTTTCTATTGTGTAATAACTTTTGTTATTATTGGCCCATTTTAAATTTTGAGCGTTAGCGGTTAGAAAAAAAAGAGATGCAATTAAACAGAAAAAAAGAGAAATAGTTTTTTTCATAGTATCGAAATATACTTTAGTTAATAATTGAGATTTTATTTTATGTTGTTTTCCAAAATTGGATTTATATAGTACATTTTTGTAATAGAAGCTACATCAAATAAAGACACTTGATCTTTTGATAAAGCTATATTCTGCCATTGATCTGACGGTATTATTTTGATTTTTTCGTTATTGCTTTTTAATGTCAGAGGCAAATTAAAACCGTTTATGCAATTTGTATAACGGTAGAAAACTTTGGTTTTATCTGTATTAAAATAGAATTCAAAATTAGGAATTTGTGTTGTTTTAAGATATTGTTCGAAAACTTTCTCGTAGTTAAAATTAAGCTTTTTTGAGATATAATTTTCAATCTGTTTTGAGTCAACCGTTTGATGATAAAATTCTTTTCCTAATCCCCTCATTACTTCTCGAAATAAAGTATCATTATCCACTCCATGACGAATGGCGTGGAGCATATTACCCGCTTTCGGGTACATATCGCCGCTTCCTTGTGCATTGACGTTGTAATCGGGTATTATTGGTCTGTCATTTCGTACCCCTTTACGAGTTCCTGCATTGTATTCATCACCAGCTTGTTTTCCAAAAATATAATCCACAAAAAGAGTTTCGCTATAATTCGTAAATCCTTCGTGAACCCACATATCAGCCAAATCATTTGTTGTAATATTATTGCCAAACCATTCATGTCCGCTTTCATGAATAATAATAAAATCCCATTTCATTCCCCATCCAGTTCCAGAGCCATCATTGCCACGATATCCTGGTTTATAATGATTTCCGTAGGAAACCGCACTTTGATGTTCCATTCCAGTGTGTGAGGTTTCTATGAGCTGATAGCCATCTTCATAAAACGGATATGGACCCATCCAATATTCAAACGCATCTAACATATTATGAACTTCTTTTGGCATATATTTTTGAGCCTTTTCTAAATTATAATCCAAAACCCAATAATTAAGATCTAAATTGCCTTTTTCACCTTTATAAGTTTCGCTGAAGTTGACATATTTACCAATGTACGGAATGATGCAATAATTACTAATTGGATTTACAACAGCCCATTTATAAGAGGTTGTTCCATCGTTATTTTTCTTCTTAAACTGTAATCTTCCGTTTGCAATTGCAGTTAAAGAATCAGGAACAATCATGGTTAAACTGGCGCCATTATTAGGTTCGTCACTTTGATGATCTTTGCACGGATACCAAACAGATGCGCCCAAACCTTGGCAAGCTACTGTCATCCACGGACGGCCTAAGGAATCTTTAGTCCAAATCCATCCTCCGTCCCAAGGTGCTTTTATTGCTTCATGAACTTTTCCATGATAGAAAATATCAACTTTGTTACTTGTTTTAATTTTAGATTTAGGGGTTTTAATATACCAAACACCATTTTCTTTGGCAAAGTTTAATTTTTTTCCAGATTGAATTACACTGTCAATAACCAAAGGGTTTTGCAAATCGATCTGCATTTTGGTATTGCTTTTTTCTTTAATGGTCTTGTAAGTTATAGTATTGCTGCCAGATATTAATTTGTTGTTGTAATCAGGTTTTACAACTATATCATAACGCAATGCATCCCACCATTGCCTTTCGGGAGTTAAACTGCCACGTAAAGTGTCTGATAGCGTGTATGTTTTTGTTTTTTGAGCAGAAGAAATGAATGTAAAACACAAAAAAACAAGAGTAAAATAGTTCTTAATCATGGCATTTTAAATTTGAAATGTTTAAAAAAAATTAGCTGAGCTAAAAATCTTTTTCAGCAAAGAAAAAGAGTGTAGGTTTTCAAAAGTATGCACATTTAGACGATTAAAGCTAGGCTTTTATTATCAAGATATAATAGAATATTACTTAAAAAAGGACAAAAAATTATTATGATTTAATAAGTGAATTTTTAAACTCAAAAGGTGTTTTCTTTTTGATCTCTTTAAATTTTCTGTTGAAATTTGAAATGTTATTAAATCCGCTTAGTTCCGAAATTTCTATGATAGATAATTCCTTATTTTTTATAAGAAGTTTTGCAGCGTGTTCAATTCTTATTTCAATCAAAAATTGGAAAAAAGTTTTTTTAGTACGTGTTTTAAAATATTTGCAGAAGGCATTTTTGGTCATGTTAGCAATCTGAGCAATTTCGTCCAGAGTGATATTTTTTTGATAATGAGTCATAACAAAATCAAAAACCATTTGCATTCGTTTTCCTTCGGCGTCAGTAAAAGGTTTGTTGAAAACATAATTAGAAAGATGTTTTTTGTCTGACTGGCTAAAGGCTTTTAGCATAGACATTAGAAGAATAAAGCGGTCATATTTATCAGCTTCTTTAAATTTTTTAAACTTCCTTATAATAGATGGTTTTGCATCTCTAATTTGTATTCCATTTTTAATGGCAGTAAAAAAAGGCTCTACTATATTTAATTCTGGTAAATTGAAAAAGTCTTTTCCAAAACCATTTTCGGTAAAAAAGACGGTAAGCATGACAGACATTCCTCTGCTTTCAGAAATATCGCTTTTAAAAACATGCGGTAAATTGCTTCCTAATATAATAATGTCACCTTTTTGATATTCGGTAATCATATCTCCCACTAAAATTTTACCTTCTCCTTTTTTTATATAACTAATTTGAATCTCTTCATGCTGATGGTATTTGTCATAAAAAATAGTTTCGCAGTCTTCTTGATAAATAAATGCTTCTTCACTTGATTTCGGTATTTTAAATGGAAAAACTTTCATTGCGTACTTATTTTTTTATATTTTACGGAAAGATATAAAAATTAATAAAAGATGAATTAAAATTAATCTAGTTTTTGTTAAAATGTTACAAATGAGATAATATTGTATAGGTTTTTGATAATATTCTTAGGTGAAATTTTTGGTACCCCTCGATACCTTTGAAATAAATAAAAATAAATAAATTATGAATATTCAATGGAAAGGGGTAATGCCAGCTGTTACCACAAATTTTACAGCTGAAGACACTTTAGATTTTAAAATGTTTGAAAAAAATCTTAATTATCAATTAGATGCTGGAGTAGAAGGCGTTATTCTTGGAGGAACTTTAGGAGAGGCGAGTACTCTTTTAGAAGAAGAAAAACAAGATTTAATTCTTGAAACAGTTCGCATAGTTGATGGAAAGGTTCCTGTAATTATGAATATTGCAGAACAAACAACTCGCGGAGCTATTGAAGCCGCAAATAAAGCCGAAGCTAATGGAGCAAGAGGTTTGATGATGCTGCCTCCAATGCGATATAAAGCTACCGATTTTGAAACTGTTGAATATTTTACACAAGTAGCTAAAAATACTTCTTTACCAATTATGATCTACAACAATCCAGTTGATTACAAGATTGAGGTAACGTTGGATATGTTTGAAGAACTTCTAAAACTTGATAACATTCAAGCAGTTAAAGAATCTACGAGAGATATTTCAAATGTAACCAGAATCATTAACCGATTTGGAAGCAGATTGAAAGTCCTTACAGGTGTTGATACATTAGGTTTAGAAAGTTTATTGATGGGCGCTGACGGATGGGTTGGTGGTCTTGTAGATGCATTTCCAGAAGAAACGGTTGCTATTTATAAATTAGCTAAAGCGGGCAGAATTCAAGAAGCATTGACAATTTACCGTTGGTTTTTGCCTTTGTTAGAATTGGATATCAATGCTCAGTTGGTTCAAAATATTAAGTTAGCCGAAGTAGGAACAGGATTAGGAACGGAATATGTGCGTGCACCAAGGTTACCACTTATGGGAGCTGAAAGAGAACGTGTTTTGGCAATTATCGATAATGCATTAAAAAACAGACCTGTATTGCCAGAATATAAAAGCTTGTAATTAAAAGTTTTTTGAAACTTTTTCAATTTTTAGAATTACTTAACCCTATAATAAAGAATACATGATTACTGGAAAAAATTACATAGGAAATCAGTTGTCAGCTAGTGGCGATAAAACTTTCAAAACGTTTAATCCGCAGCAAAACGTAGATAATCCTTGGCAGTTTACCGAAGCTAGTAATGAAGAAATCGAATTGGCGACAGCTCTTGCTAATAAAGCATTTTTAACATTTCAGAAATGTACTGGTAAAGAAAAAGCTTTGTTTTTAAGAGCAATTGCAGATGAGATTTTAGCTTTAGGAGATAGCTTGTTAGACGTATATTGTCAAGAATCTGGTTTGCCAAGAGGACGTGCTGAAGGAGAAAGAGGAAGAACCATCGGGCAATTAACTGCTTTCGCTGATTTAGTAGCTGAAGGTTCATGGGTAGAGGCAACAATCGACACAGCTATTCCTGACCGAGTGCCATTGCCAAAGGTGGATCTGCGTAAAATGATGCGACCTTTAGGCACTGTAGTTGTTTTTGGATCCAGTAATTTTCCATTCGCTTATTCTACTGCTGGTGGCGATACAGCATCTGCGTTGGCTGCTGGATGTCCGGTTATTGTAAAAAGTCATCCAATGCACGCTGGTACGGGAGAACTGGTGGCTTCGGCAGTAATTAAAGCAGCTCAAAAAACGAATATGCCAGAAGGAGTTTTTTCTAATTTAAATAGTAGTGGTATTGAAGTTGGAGTTAAATTAGTGGAACATCCTTTGGTTAAGGCAATCGGATTTACGGGAAGCATAAAAGGCGGACGTTCTTTATATGACTTAGCCGCAAAACGTGAAGAGCCAATTCCGGTTTTTGCAGAAATGGGAAGCATAAATCCTGTGGTACTTTTACCAGAAGCATTAAAACAAAATTCTGAGAAATGGGCCGTTGCGTGTGCTGGTTCTGTAACATTGGGCGCGGGTCAGTTTTGTACTAATCCTGGATTGATGCTTGGAATAAAAAGTGATGCTTTAAAAACTTTTACAGAACAGCTGGCTGTTGAAATTTTAAAAATTTCGCCAAGCTGCATGTTAAATCCATCGATTTATAAAAATTATCAGTTGAATAATGAGCTGTTAAGTTCACAAGACGGAATTGAAATTGTAGCAGAATATGCTGAAACAGATAATCCAAATTATGCTTCACAAAAATTACTTACCGTTTCAGGCAAAATCTTTTTAGAAAATCCAGTTTTACATCGTGAGGTTTTCGGCCCTTTTTCAATACTAGTGCAATGTGAAGACGAAATTGAATTGGTTACTATAATTGAAAAATTAGAAGGTCAGTTGACTGGTAGTATTTTGGCTGAAGAAAATGAGATTGAAAATTATGAAGAAATAGTAGAGGCACTAGGAAATCGTGTTGGGAGAATAATTTTTAACGGATTACCAACTGGAGTTGAGGTATGTCCGTCTATGGTGCATGGCGGACCGTATCCTTCTTCTTCAGATTCTAGATTTACCGCAGTTGGAATTGGTTCAATTAAACGATGGGTGAGACCTTTTAGTTATCAAAATTGGCCAAATAATAAACTTCCAGAAGCACTTCAAAATGAAAATCCACTTGGGATTTCAAGATTAGTTAATAATGTTCAAACAAGAGATTCAATTTAAACATGGCTAGAAAAACTTTTTTTTGTGTAGATGCACATACTTGCGGTAATCCAGTTAGAGTAGTCGCTGGCGGCGGTCCAAATTTAATTGGGGCAAACATGAGCGAGAAAAGACAGCATTTTTTAAGCCAATATGATTGGATTCGAAAAGGATTAATGTTTGAACCTCGCGGACATGATATGATGAGCGGAAGTATTTTATTTCCGCCAACTAATCCTGAGAACGATTTTGGTATTTTGTTTATCGAAACATCAGGTTGTCTGCCAATGTGTGGACACGGTACAATTGGGACGATTACGATCGCAATTGAAGAAGGATTAATTAGTCCAAAAGTTCCAGGAAAAATAAATATGGAAGCTCCTGCCGGCTTAGTTAAAATTGAGTACAAACAAGTAGGTAAAAAAGTAGAGTGGGTTAAATTAACTAATGTAAAATCGTATTTAGCAGCAGAAAATTTAACTGTAGATTGCCCAGAATTAGGCGAGTTAGTTTTTGATGTTGCTTATGGCGGAAATTACTATGCAATTGTAGATCCGCAAAAAAACTTTTCAGGGATTCAAGATTTTACAGCTAGTAAAATTGTGCAATACAGTCAGGTTGTGAGAGCAAGAATTAATGAAAAATATCCAAATTTATTTATTCATCCTGAAAATGATACTATCAGAGATGTGAGTCATATGTTATGGACAGGCACACCATTAGATCCAACTTCATCTGGACGGAATGCTGTTTTTTATGGCGATAAAGCTATAGACAGATCACCTTGCGGTACAGGAACATCGGCGAGAATGGCGCAATTGCATGCTAAAGGACTGCTTAAAAAAGGAGATGAATTTATACATGAAAGTTATATCGGAAGCAAGTTTGTTGGCAGAATAGAAGAAGAAACTGCAATTGGCGATATAAAAGCAATTGTTCCGAGTATACAAGGATGGGCCAAAGTTTATGGTTACAATACCATAATTATTGATGAAGAAGATGATCCATACGCACATGGATTTCAGGTGTTGTAATTCAAATTTCTTGAACTAACAGTTTTTAGTTTTTGCAGTATCGTGAATAAGACTTTTAAGCCTGCTTTTGGAGGTTTCTAGTTCTATTGGCAAACTTATTTTTGTTTCTATAATTAAATAGGGAAGTCTCCTTGTATTTAAATAACTATGAAAAAGAATTTACTCATTTTTGCCTTCTTAGTATCATTTCTTAACTGTAATTTATATTCGCAGAATAAAGGAATGATACCTTATCAGCCTTCAAAAGCCGAAATTTTGGAACGATATAAAAAAGCACTTTTGCTTGATGTGGCAGTAAAAAATACAGTTTTTAAAACTAGTATTAAAGCACAATGGCAAAGTGATCAAAAAACATTTTGGTATTCGAATGTTTTAAAAGATAGTCTTATCGAATACATCTTGGTCGATGCAGAAAAAGGAACAAAAAGTATTTTATTTGATGAACCTAAATTAAGATCTGCCATAACCAATTTTACGCAAAAAAATCTCCCTCAAAAAAGCCTTGTTATTGACAGCATAAATTATGATGCAAAAACGAGTTCAATAGCTTTAAAATATGATAAAGATTATTATCAGGTAAAGCTTTCAGATTACAGTATTCAAAAAATCAATTCTTTGCCTAAGGATATTACGAAATATCCGAGCTTAAATCGGCAATGGCAAAGATGGAATTCTTTTCAGACAGATAGCATTTCGCCTAATAAAAAATGGCTTGCTTTTATAAAAGATAATAATGTTTTTATAAAGCCAATTACTGGCGGAGATGAGATTCAATTTACAAAAGACGGTACAAAAGAAAAGCCGTATGGTTCTCTGTCGTGGGCGCCAGACAGCAAATATATTGTAGGTTATCATATTACTCCTGTTACCGATTTGCCAGTTCATTATGTTTTAACATCGGTAGCCAATACAACTCGAGGCGAATTGCATTCTCAGCCTTACAAACAGCCGGGAGATCCTTTTACAACTTATGAAATGTTCTTGTTTCATGTTGAAAGTAAAAAAACAGCAAAAGTAAATACTCCGATTATTGATTTTTTTGATGCTCCAGAATTACATTGGAGAAAAGATAATCCTAATTATTTCACATTCGAAAAAGTAGATCGTGGCCATCAAAGATTTAGAATTTTTGAAGTGAATGCTCAAACTGCTGAAACCCGCTCTGTAATTGATGAAAAAGCAAAGACTTTTATTTACGAATCCAGATTGTTTACCCATTATTTGAAAGAACGTAATGAAATTGTGATGTCTTCAGAGAAAGACGGTTGGAGGCATCTTTATTTAATTGATGCGATATCAGGCAAGGAAAAACAAATTACTAAAGGAGAATGGGTTGTACGAAGTATAGATAGCATTGACGAAAAGAAAAGAGAAATATGGTTTTCGGCAAGTGGAATGAACGCAAATGAAGATCCATATTATCTTCATAATTACCGAATAGGTTTTGATGGAAAGAAATTAGTAAATCTTACTCCTGCGAAAGGGAATCATATTGTTGCTTTTTCGAAAAACAAACAATATTACATAGATTCTTATTCAGAGCCTAATGTGGCAACGATTATAGAACTTCATCGCACTTTGGATGGAAAAAAAATAATGGATCTTGAAAAATCAGATGCTGCCGCTTATATCGCTACAGGAATGTCTTTGCCAGAACCTTTTCATGCAAAAGGCAGAGATGGCGTTACAGATATTTGGGGAATAATATGCCGTCCCGCAGATTTTGATCCGAATAAAAAATATCCTGTAATTGAAAGTATTTATGCAGGTCCGCAGGACTCTTTTGTTCCCAAAAACTTTATGGATCGCTACACGACTGAAATGCAGAGTTTGGCTCAGTTAGGATTTATTGTCGTACAAATTGACGGAATGGGTACAGCAAATAGATCAAAAGCTTTTCATGATGTTTGCTGGAAGAATTTGAAAGATGCAGGTTTTGAAGATCGAATTTTATGGATTAAAGCTTTGGCTAAAAAATATTCTTATGTCGATGATTCTAGAGTTGGATTGTATGGTACTTCTGCCGGAGGACAAAATGCTTTAGGAGGATTATTATTTCATCCAGAATTTTATAAAGCAGGAGTGGCGGCTTGCGGCTGTCACGACAATCGCGTTGATAAACAATGGTGGAATGAACAGTGGATGGGATATCCTGTTGGACAACACTACGAAGAACAATCAAATGTTACAAATGCGGGCAAACTTACGGGAGATTTATTATTAGTGATTGGAGAAGCCGATGAAAATGTACCGCCAGAATCTACATATCGCGTTGCTGATGCTTTGATAAAAGCGGGAAAAACTTTCGAATTTCTGCCTTTGCCAGGCGTTGGTCATAGTGATGGCGGACCTTATGGAAGACAGAGAAAACGTGATTTTTTTGTAAAACATTTATTAGGAGTAGATCCTCCAAGCCGAAATAGTAATGAACTAAATCAATAAAAACTCGGAGTCTTTAACTATACCAAAATACCACAATGATTAAAACCAAAAAAAATAGAACCAGTTATTTTCTCGCCTTATTCTTTTTAATTTTTATAAAGTCAGTATCTTCTTTTGCACAGAATTTCAGTTCAGATTTGTATTTGCAAACCAGTGAAGTAAACAATACGATGGTGCATTATGAAGCTGATAAAGGAAGCATTATGCGTTTTTATGCCACTAATAGCAATGCAGATACTTTTGGAGTGCAATATAATGAAGGTAACTACAATACTCCCGAACGAAGAAACCGCCGTTTGCAATTAATTTCGGATTATAAAAAAACACTCGAAGGATTAAATTTCGACGCCATGAACATCAATGGTAAAGTAGACTATATTTTATTTAGCAGAAATTTAAGCAGCGAGGAATATGAATTAGTACAGCAGCAGAAATTATACGATAAGATAAAAGGCTATTTTCCTTTTGATGAAAAAATTTATGCCTTAGAAAAACCACGCCGAAGAGGTTTAAAAGTTAATGGAGAATCCGTAGCAAAAGAGTTAGAAGACTTACGAATTGCAATTAAAGAGCAAATCAAAAAAGTCGAAAAAATAGAAGGTTTAGATAAAGCTTCTTCAGAATTTGCAGTTTTAACTGCGAAAGGTTTACAGGAAATTTTGAAGAATTATTTTGACTTTTATAATGGCTACGATCCGCTGTTTTCTTGGTGGGTTCCTAAAACTTATACTGAAGTTGATGCAGTTTTGGCAGAATATGCAATTCTATTAAAATCAAAAAGAAAAGATACTAGTACACAAAAAGACGACGGAAGCGGTATAGTAGGAAACCCAATTGGCAGAGAAGAATTAATTCGCCAATTGCAAACAGAATTTATACCTTATTCACCAGAAGAATTGGTTGCTATTGCCAATAAAGAATTTGCTTGGTGTGATGCAGAATTATTAAAAGCTTCACGCGAAATGGGTTTTGGAGATAATTGGAAAGCAGCGCAGGAGAAAGTTAAAAATTCTTTTGTTGCGCCTGGAGACCAACCACAGGCAATGCTTGATTTATACAATCAATCGGTAGATTTTTTAAAACATAATAATCTTTTGACCATACCGCCAATTGCAGAAGAAAGCTGGCGTATGTACATGATGTCGCCAGAAGCGCAAAAAATAAATCCTTTTTTTCTAGGCGGAGAATCTCTTATTATCTCTTATCCTACAAATACGATGTCTTACAGCCAGAAGATGATGAGTATGCGAGGCAATAATCCTAATTTTTCTAGAGCTACAATTCATCACGAATTAATTGCAGGACATCATTTGCAGCAATTTATGAGAGAAAGATACAAAGCGTATCGCCATTTTGATACTCCATTTTGGGTTGAAGGAAATTCATTATACTGGGAAATGCTGTTATGGGATTTAAAATTTCCGCAAACACCGCAAGATAAAATTGGTATGTTATTTTGGAGAATGCATCGCTGTGCACGAATTATTTTTTCTTTAAATTATCATTTAGGAAAATGGAGTCCGCAGCAATGCATTGATTTTTTAGTAGATCGCGTGGGACACGAATATGCCAATGCAGAGGGCGAAGTACGCCGATCATTTGTAGGCGGTTATAGTCCGTTATATCAAATTGCTTATATGCTGGGCGGATTGCAGTTTATGGCCTTAAAAGAAGAATTGGTTGCAAGCGGTAAAATGACGTATCAGCAATATCATGATGCTATTTTGAGAGAAAATGCCATGCCAATTGAATTGTTGAGAGCATTGTTGACCAATCAGTCGTTGCAGAGAGATTTTAAAACCAGTTGGAAATTTTACAAACTTTAATTTAGATATAAGCACATTTATGAAACAGGTAGTAGTAATAGGCGGAGGAATTATAGGACTTAGTTCGGCATTTTATTTACAACAAAGCGGCTGTAAAGTAACCGTAATAGATAAAGACAATTTTGAAAATAATTGTTCCTATGGGAATTTAGGATACGTTTGTCCAAGTCATTTTATACCATTGGCAGCACCTGGAATTGTTTGGCAGGGATTCAAATGGATGTTTAATTCTAAAAGTCCATTTTATGTTAAACCTTCATTTAATAAAGCGCTGCTAGATTGGGGAATTAATTTTGTAAAAAGTGCTACAGAAACAAATGTGAGTAAATCGGCTATTCCTCTTCGCGATATATCATTGCTGAGTCAGAATGAATTTTTGGAATGGGCAAAAATTCCGGGATTCGAATTTGCATACGAACATAAAGGAATGCTTGAAGTATTTCAGACAGAAGCTGTTGCAAAACACGCAGAACATACTGTTTCGAAAGGAAGAGAATTAGGTCTAGATGTAAATTTATTAGATTATACAGCGTTGCAGGCTTTAGAACCTCAAACAAAAATTAATGCAATTGGAGCTGTTCAGTTTAATTGTGACGCGCATATTTATCCGAATAAATTAATGAAGGTTTTAAAAGATCATTTATTAGCAAATGGTGTTCATTTTCAATCTGGAGAAACTGTTGTTGCCTTTGAGAAAGAAAACAGTGCTGTAAAAAAAGTAATTACCAATAAACAATCTTACGATGCAGATGATGTTGTGATTGCAACTGGAGCATGGACTAAAGAAATTGCTGCTTTAGTAAATGCTAAAGTCTCTCTTATGCCTGGAAGAGGTTATTCCATAACATTAGAAGATTCGGCTTATAAAGTAAATCACCCAATGATTCTGGCAGAAGGCAGAGTAGCAATAGCGCCAATGGACGGCAACAAAATTAGATTTGGAGGTACAATGGAAGTCGTTCCTACAACCGAAAAACCGCAATACCATCGTATCAATGGCGTGCTGAATGCCGTTAAAGATTTCCTGCCAGAATTTGATATTCAAAAACCAGCAGATGAAGATATTTGGTACGGGTACAGACCATGTTCTGCAGATGGTCTTCCATATATTGGCAGAATTAAAAAATACAATAATGTCGTTGTTGCGACAGGACATTCTATGATGGGATTAAGTCTTGGTCCAGGAACAGGAAAATTGGTTTCAGAAATAGTAAATAGAAAAACTACAAGTATCGATATTGATGCTTTTGAAGTAGAAAGGTTTGGGTAAATGCAGCTTCTAAAACAGATTTTCATTCAAAAACAAAAAACAAAAACAAGGAAATATGGAATCAACAACCGAAAAGAATAATTTCAAAAGATCATTAGGATTATTAGATGCCACAATGATTGTTGCTGGTTCTATGATTGGATCAGGAATCTTCATTGTAAGCGCAGATATAATACGTAATGTAGGATCAGCGGGTGCATTATTATTAATCTGGTTGTTTACTGGATTTCTAACCATTGCCGCAGCCTTAAGTTATGGAGAATTAAGCAGTATGTTTCCTAAAGCTGGCGGACAATATGTATATTTAAAAGAAGCTTTTAATTCGCTTACAGGGTTTTTATATGGGTGGAGCTTTTTCGCAGTAATACAAACAGGTTCTATTGCAGCGGTTGGTGTTGCTTTCAGCAAATTTGCAGCTTATGTTTTTCCTTCGTTAAGCGAAAAAAATATTATCATAGATTTAATTTTTTTACAAATATCGGCAGCGCAATTAACGTCTATAATTTTGGTTGTTTTTCTTACCTATGTTAATACGAGAGGCGTTAAAGAAGGAAAAATGATTCAAACTATTTTTACAATGGTAAAATTAATTGCGCTATTTGGACTTATCATTTTTGGTTTTACACTTGCAGCAAAAGCTGATATCTGGAAAGCAAATTGGAGCACCGGTTTTGCTGTAAATAAAATAGAAGGAAATACGCTGGTTCCTTATTCAGGATTTGCTATAATGGGAGCTTTAGCGGCAAGTCTTGTCGGAAGTTTGTTTAGCAGTGATTCCTGGAATAATGTCACTTTTATTGCTGGCGAAATAAAAAATCCTTCTAAAAACATTGGCAGAAGTCTTTTCTTAGGCACTTTGATTGTAACCGTAATTTACATTGCAACCAATATGATGTACTTATCTGTTCTTTCGATAAACGAAATTGCAAATGCAGAAAATGATCGTGTAGGTGTTGTAGCATCTCAGCATATTTTTGGAAGCTCAGGAACTTACATTATCGCAATATTATTAATGATTTCTACTTTTGGATGCAATAACGGATTAATACTTTCAGGCGCTCGCGTTTATCATACGATGGCAAAAGACGGATTGTTTTTTAAAAAATTAGCTCAATTAAATAAAAACGGAGTGCCAGAAAAAGCGTTATGGATTCAATGTATTTGGGCATCTGTACTTTGTTTGAGCGGAAAATATAATGAACTCTTAGATTATGTAATTTTTGTAGTTTTAATATTTTACATTTTAACCATTGCGGGAATTTTTAGACTCCGCAAAACAAAACCAGATTTAGAGCGTCCATACAAAGCAATAGGTTATCCAATACTTCCTTTTATTTATATCATTGCGGCTTTGACTATTTGTATTATGCTCTTGATTTATAAATACAATTCTTCGATTCCAGGATTGGCAATTGTACTTTTAGGTATTCCAATCTATTACTATTTTGTAAATAAAGGCAATAAATAAAAATTATGAAATCTCTTTTGTCATATTATAAAGAAAGAAAATCATTTGTGTTTTTACTTTTATTTTCTGCTTTCTTGGGAGTTGTTCAATCTGCGATTTCACAGACTAAACAGCCAGTTTTGCAATATGTAGTTTCGATGCCAAATCCTGAAAATCATTATTTCCATGTAGAATTGTATTGTAGTGGATGGCAAGAGGAAACGATTGTTTTTAAAATGCCAAATTGGATGCCGGGTTATTATCAATTAATGAATTACAGTAAAATGGTAGAAAATTTTACTGCAAAAGCCAACAGTAAAAATATAGACGTAAAAAAGCTGAATGAAAACAGTTGGCAGATTAAAGTTGCAAAAAATAAACCATTCACTTTAAGTTATGATGTAAAGGCAGATAAGCAGTTTGTAGCCAATAGTTATCTAGATGCATCACATGCTTACATAATTCCAAATAGTTTATTTGTCTACATTAATGAACATCTAAATGTGCCAGTTTCTGTAAAAATAGATGGAATAAAAAAAGACTTTAAAGTTGCAACAGGTTTAGAGCCAATTGCTGGAAAAACAAATGAATTTACTGCTCCTGATTTTGATATTCTATATGATTGTCCAATATTAATTGGAGATTTAGAAGAATTGCCTTTTTTTAAAGTCAACGGAATTGAACATCGCTTTTTAGGGTATAAAATGGGCGATTTTGATAAAGTTAAATTTATGGACAATCTAAAAAAGGTTGTTGAATCGGCT
>Ga0160502_100347_pt1 | contig 38431 bp, 38 predicted proteins | sample DIDnMG_14_FD_108237 | JGI IMG/M metagenome (GOLD analysis project Ga0160502, IMG submission 108237) | Enriched soil microbial communities from UW Madison campus, WI, USA - DID2933_E24_Xylan MG | ecosystem: Environmental > Terrestrial > Soil > Unclassified | place: USA: Madison, Wisconsin... | reverse complement strand
CTGATTTTGGTGCAAATTGCTGCACTTTTGGTCCTTTTACAAAAGCAACGTTATCTTTGTAAGCAGAAACAATATCGTTAGGATTTTCCTGAGATGTTTTTTTGATTAATTTGAAAAGAGAAGTTTCTTTTTCTTCGCCATCGATAACAAAAGTTCCGTTGAAAATTTTGTGACGGCAGTGCTCTGAATTCGCTTGCGAGAAAGCAAAAATTTCAGAATCAGTTAATTTTCTTCCAAGTTTAGTCGAAAGATTGTTTAAGTATTCAACTTCTTCTTCGCTTAAAGCTAAACCTTCCACTTTGTTGTAAGCAGCAATATCATCAATTTCCAGAATTGGTTCTGGCTGAATGTTGATAGTGAAGATTTCTTGATCTAATTCGTTGAATTTTTGAGAAAGCATTGGGTCAAAATCAGTAAAATCTTCCGTTGCAGGATAAAATTCTTCGATTCTGATAATACCTGAAATACCCATATTTTGAGTAATTTCTACAGCATTTGTACTCCAAGGTGTAATCATAGTAGCGCGTGGACCAACAAAAAATCCTGTTAGTGCAGATTTTTCGATCTTGTTCGCGTCGGCAAAAAGCCAGTTTAATTTTGAAATGTCTTGAGCTGAAATTTCGTTTTGCGTTTGTACCGCAAAAACAGTTTTGCTTTGGTTTTCAAAGAAATGGATCATTTGTGTAGTTTGTTGTATTGAGCTGCAAATTTAATGTAAATAAATAGTAAGCGCAAATTTGGAAACCATCTCTTTTCAAAAAAAATGAAATTGCTTTTTTCTTGCATTTTTTCTACCAAAAAGACGCAGAATCAATAGGTTTTGACCTTTTGTAAAATTTAAAGATTTAGTAAAAAGTCTTCTTTGGTATTTTCTGCTATATTAAACTTTTAGAAGAAAAGAAATCAAAATTGCAAACATCAAATTTTGCCATTTTTACAAGAACAGATTTGCAAAATTTACGAAACTTCAAAATGAGTCAAAAAATAAGGTTTAAAGAAAATTCTCTCAAGTGCAATAAAAAAAGCGGCAATTTGCCGCTTTTTGGTTGATGAAAATCTGATTTTTAATTAATAATAACCTTTTTGAAAGCTATTTTTTCGCCTTTTATAACTTTAATAATGTAGATTCCTGATGATAGATTTTGGATCGAAATTTCAGGAGAAGTTGTATTTTGTTTTTCGAAAACTTTCTGTCCAGAGAATGAGAAAATTTCAATAGAATATGGAAGATCTGAATTGTCTGATTTAATTCCGAAATTTCCATCAGAAGGATTTGGATAAATTACAATTTCATTAGAATCAGCAATAATTTCTTCTTCTTCGATTTCTGTGGTTTGAACCATTTTACTCGCTAAGTTGTTGCAAGTGTCTTGAGAATATGAATCCCATTGCGCGCTTAGATTGAAAGTAGTACTTGGAGAAGTTACAGTCGATTTTCTTCTTAAAGTAACATCGATGGCAAAATTGGCTGTTCCGCCGTTGAAAGTTCCGATAATGTCAATTAACACTCCGTTTTTGAATAAACCTACAGCATCATTTCCGTTAAAAGTTAGTTCAGTTGCCGTTGTCGAAATGTTGGCAGCACTTGTAGAAAAACAGCTTGATGACATCGAACTATTTACAATTACAAATTTGCTTCCTGTTGTTAAAGTTCCGCTCAAAGCCAATCCAGTACTCCAAGAACCAGTACCATTGGTTTGCTTTTTAATCGTATAAGCCGATAAATTAACAGAACTTCCAGTATTGTTTGCAATTTCTAGAGCTTTGTTATTTCCAGAACCTTCAATGTATTCAGAGAAAAGAAGATCGGTTGCAGTTCCAGTTCCGCTGCTGTCTGTTGTAACGCTTATTGTATTGCTTGACGCAGAAGTATTTCCTGCAGCATCTTTTGCTTTTGCATAAATAGAATAACTTGTTGAAGCGATTAAACCTGTAATCGTTGCAGTTAATCCAGAGACAGTTGTTTTTAAAACACTATTTGCATAAATATCGTATCCTGTTACAGCAACATTATCGGTTGAGGCTGTCCAGCTAAGCGAAATTGAAGTTGCAGTTTTTGCTGTTGAAGCTAAACTTGTTGGCGCGGTTGGTGCTTGAGTATCGCCAGAAGGAGCGCCGCCCCAAATTTGATTTACATATTCAGGATGATCAATAAATGGATTTCTATTGTTTTGACGTGTATAAATTGCATTGTTTCTAGCAATTTCTCTTGCACTTACAGGATCTTGCGCGTGCCAAGCCAAAAGCATATTTAAGAAAGCTGTTGTAAAAACTTGGTTGCTTGAACCGTTAAACATTGCATAAGAATAACCTGCAACTGTATTTTCGTATCGTGTTGCAAAATAGAAATACATTCTGGCAATATCGCCTTTAAATTCATTTATTGGTTCGAAAACAGTTCCAGAATATCCAGAAACGGCACTTGATCCTAATTTGCTTCCGTTTTGAGAAGTATACGTTGCTGAGCTTACATTTCCGTGAGGATAGTTCGAACGTATTCCGTTTACTTTACCATCAGTTGGCGTAATAAAATGCGCATCGGCAACCATTGGTGATTGTTCACTAAAAACAGATTGTGGAATGATATGTTCTCTATTGTAACAATCGCCTTCAACAGAATAATTACCACATCTTTGAGTAGTTCCAGTCGTATAAGTATATGGATCTGTTCCAGAAGGATTTTCAGAATACATATCTAAAACAGTTCCGTCATTCTCGTAGAAATTGTCAACGTCAGAGGTTTGATAAGTAGTATACAAACCTGCATATCCATTGTCAGTATGACCTTTAATAATGTTATACAATTGTGTTTTTAAAGTGTAGCCTGTTCCAGTCGCTGTGCTGTAATATCCAGATGGAATTTGGGCAAAACCAATCGTAGTAAGAAAGAATAGCAGTAAAAAGTAGTTTTTTTTCATAAATAAAAGTTTAAGATTTGAATTGGGCTTTTGTTTTTAAAATTCTGATTTTTAAGTTTTTAAAAACATATTGTAACAAATCTACTACTTTTTAAGAAGCAAAACGTTATGAAAAGTTTAATTTTAGATATATTTTCTTACGAGAGTTTTTTTTGCTACGAAGGCGCTAAGACGCAAAGTTATTTCGGCAGATTAGACTTTCGTTCCAATATTCCGTAGAGACGCACTGCAGTGCGTCTAACGTATTGTGGATATTCGTTGCGTAGACGCACTGCAGTGCGTCTCTACGATATACTTTTGTGCAAAAAGAAACCTTTGCGCCTTTGCGAGATTAAAAACTTAGCGTCTTAGTGCCTTTGTGGCAAAACCATTATTTCGGAAAGTCCTGGCTCTGATAAGCCCCCAAATCTGGAGGAGAAGTTCTAGTAATTCCTAAAATATCTGTCGGAATTATATAGGCCTGATTCCCTTTCGCGAAAGCGGCAGAAGTATTATCAATATTAAACTTATTTTGAGAAACATTATAAAATTTCGGATTTTCATTCAAAATGATATTATTGTAATGTTCTGTATCGGTTTTGAATTGATAATCTGAATTTGATGTGCTTCCAAATTTCAACAAACAATTATTTAATTGATATACAAACGGCGCGCTTGTATTTTTATCTAAATTAAATTCGTTTGTAGCCGAACCGTAAATAATGCAATTATTAAAAGTTGCTTGAGTAAGCGGATTTGTTTCTGGAGTTGCTCCAGCCAAAGAGTTGCTTAAATTTACCGCAAGCTGAGAACCGCCTGACCAATTATTATTGAAAGTGCTATGTGCAAAACTATAATTTCCGCCATAGACACAAGATAAACTGGCTATTCCGGCATAATTGATCACAATATTTTCTGCGTTAATTTGTGCATTTTGAGCTAAAATTCCGTATTCAACACAATTGTAAACTTGAGTATTTTTAATTTCAATTGTATTTAACGGGCTTCTGAATTCTAAACCAGTAACCGCATTTTTTAAAGTCAGATGATTAATAGAATGATTCGTGCTTCCTTTCTCAAAAATAACCGAATTCCATTGTCCAGGAATATCAGAATAAAGTGATTCTAAACGATCACCTTCAAAAATAACTTCGTTTTCGAGTTTGTCAGTTGTCGAAGCTGTTCCGTTAATTTCTAGAGAAGCTTTATTTCCAACATATAATCCGGAATTGGCATGAAAATGAACTCTTGCACCAGCTTCAAAAGTTACTGTTTTATTTTCGGGAACTCCTGCGTAACCATAAATTACATACGGTTTTTCGTTTGTAAAAAGAAGTTCGTTTCCGTTTGTTGGATCATTTTCGCTTAAATAAAACCCGTCAACTTCTTTACCGTCAATTTCGATTTTTTCTTTTGTTCCGTCAGGATTTTGGTTCGGATATAAGAAAACGGCATCTTGAATTAAGGTTACCAAAGCTACTTCCTGTAAATTAGCTCCGCTGTCAAATTGGATTTCATCGGTATATAAAAAATCATCAGGATTTGCATCTGTAATATCTGCCGTGGTTTCTATAAAAATGTACAGACTGTCTTTTGCTAAAAGCGTAACATCTTTAAAAATCTTTCCTTCGTTGCCACTCATTCCGTCAACAGTCATTCTGTATTTGGAGTTTAAGCCTTTTTTTAATTGTACAGTCGGAATCGAAATATCGTTTTTGCTTCGATTGTAAACTTTCAATTGATAAGTGCTTGAGCCTATGTTTTTAAAAACAGTGTCCAAATAAACCGTGTCTTTTGAGAACTTTAAATCTCCAGAACTGGCAACAGTATCAAAGTCAGTTCGGCAAGAACTGAAAGCTAGAATGATCCCGAAAATAAAAAGTACAAAGTATTGACGCATTTGAATATTTTTTTTAGCCACGAATTCACGAATTTTTATTTGAAATAATTAGTGAATTCGTGGCGAATAAATTGTAGATAAAAAATCTTTTTAATTTGTGTAATCTGTGGCAAAAAAAAGCCAAAGATTGATTTTGATTGTTTTTGTAAAAATAACAAAAAACCTACACGTTTGAAGTTGAATTTTAAATTTAGGATCGGATTTTAGATTTATGTCTTATCTTTCTTTAATTTTACGATTTTAAAGTTTATTTTAATGAATTATACAAAAGAGCAGATTTTGGCGCGATGTAATGAGTTTTCTAAAAACACATTAATGGAAACGCTAAAAATAGAATATATCGATGCCGGAGAAGATTTTTTAACTGCAAAAATGCCTGTAAATCCAAGCGTTCACCAACCAATGGGATTATTGCACGGAGGCGCTTCTGTAGCTTTGGCAGAAAGTGTCGGGAGTGCGGCTTCTTTCTTTTTTATTAATCCGAAAGAGCAGGAGGTAAGAGGTATCGAAATTTCGGCAAATCATCTAAAAAGTATTCGTGAAGGTTATGTTTTTGGAACAGCCAGAATTATTCACAAAGGAAGAAGTCTTCATCTTTGGGAAATTAAAATTACCGACGAAGAAGGAAACTTGGTTTCGCTTTGTAAATTGACGAATATGGTTTTGGATAGAAAGAAAAGTGAATAAATTATGAATCCATTTTTCTTAAAAATTAAAAATCATAAAGAACAAAATTTACCTTTTGTACTTTATTCAAAACCCAACACAACAGACCTTATTGGGATTTTACAACAAAATAATACATTACACAAAGTTTCTAATTACAGCGAAAAAGGATTTGTTTTTGCTTCTTTTGATGAAAAGCAATTAATTCTGATTCCTGAAAATGAATCGGAAATTATTACTGCTGAAAAAGAAAAAACTTCTTTTGAACCTATTGAAATTGACGATTTGAGTTTTGATCCCGAAGCTAAATTTCAATATGAATATTTGGTTGCGCAGGGAATTCAAGCGATCAAAAACGAAGAATTTAAAAAAGTAGTTTTGTCAAGAAGTGAAGAAGTTCCTTTGGCCGAATTTGACTTTATCGAAACTTTTCAGCATTTGGTTCAATTGTATCCTGCGACTTTCTGTTATTGTTTTTTTCATCCTAAAATCGGACTTTGGATGGGAGCAACTCCAGAAAAGTTATTGAAGGCAAATGGAAATGTTTTTGAAACAATGGCTTTGGCGGGAACGCAAAAAGATAATCAGGAGACAGAAATTGTTTGGCAGCAAAAAGAAAAAGACGAACAGCAATTTGTAACCGATTTTATCGTAAAAAGACTTCGAGAATTTACGGCTTCTGTTGTGGTTTCTGAACCTTACAGCTTAAAAGCAGGATCGATTTGGCATATTAAAACGGATATTTCTGGAGTTTTAAAAGAAAATTCAACTTTAGAAGAAGTAATCGATACTTTGCATCCTACGCCAGCAGTTTGCGGACTTCCAAAAAAGAAATCAAAAGCCTTTATTATAGAAAATGAAAACTACGATAGAACTTTCTATACTGGTTTTCTGGGAGAATTAAATAGCACCTTCGCTGAAAATAATGCAAGTTCTGATTTATTTGTAAATTTACGATGCATGCAGATTCAGGACGAAAAAGCGATTTTATACATGGGCTGCGGTATTACAAAAGAAAGTGTTCCTGAAAGAGAATGGGAAGAAAGCGTTAATAAATCAATGACGATGAAAAGAGTTTTGAGAGTTATGAGTTATGAGTTATGAGTTTTCAGTCGCAGTCCCAGTTTGCAGTTACTGAGACTGAATACTGTGACTAAACTTGAAACCTGAAACTTGAAACAAAAAAAATAAAAAAACAATGAAACTAGACATATTAGCCTTCGGGGCGCATCCAGACGATGTAGAATTAGGTTGTGCTGGAACAATTTTAAAAGAAGTTTCCCTTGGGAAAAAAGTAGGTATTGTAGATTTAACGCGTGGTGAATTAGGAACGCGTGGTACGGCAGAAATTAGAGATCAGGAAGCAAAAGATGCAGCTAAGATTTTAGGAGTTGTTGTGCGTGAAAATTTAGCAATGCGCGACGGATTTTTCGTTAATGATGAAAAACATCAATTAGAAGTCATTAAAATGATTCGTAAATACAAACCAGAAATTGTGTTGTGTAATGCAATTGATGATCGCCATATAGATCACGGAAAAGGAAGTCAACTTGTTTCTGATGCTTGCTTTTTATCTGGTTTAATGAAAATCGAAACTACTGTTGACGGAGAAAAGCAAGAAGCTTGGCGACCAAAAGTAGTTTACCATTATATCCAATGGAAAAATATTACTCCAGACTTCGTTGTGGACATTACAGGATTTGAAGAAAAGAAAGTAGAAGCAATTATGGCCTATAAAACGCAGTTTTATGACCCAAATTCAAATGAACCTGCAACGCCAATTACAAGCAAAAACTTCTTTGAAAGTTTAAATTATCGTGCTAAAGACTTAGGAAGACTAGTTGGGAAAGATTTTGCTGAAGGTTTTACAGTTGAAAGATGTTTGGCAGTCAATAGCTTAGAAAATTTGATTTAATTTTTATGAAAATTTTTCATTTTTTTCTTTGTAGAACTCAACCTTTGTTCTATATTTGCACTCGCTAAGCAGAAAAATGGTGGTTGTAGCTCAGCTGGTTAGAGTAGCGGTTTGTGGTGCCGCGGGTCGCCGGTTCGAACCCGGTCAGCCACCCAGATAGAAAGCCTTGAAGAAATTCAAGGCTTTTTTTGTGCGTTTAATTTTCTGAACCATAAGGTGTTTAAGCTCTTTTTTTAGATTAAACTTGCTTAGTATCATGTCTTAAAAGTGAAAATTCAAAAAACATTTGCATTTCAAATATAGCCCGCGGTTTCAACAGCGTGGAAGATTGGGATTTGCGTTGTGATAACGTCGTTTTCCAGCGGTTGAAACCGCTGGTTATGTTTTCAAATATTGAGTGGTAATTGAAAGGAATGAGATCCTTTGTTCTTAAAGGCAATTGGAATTTGGATTTTTTTTTATTGGAATTTCATAAAAAAAAGCCCAACTGCAAAGTCGGGCTTTTCTAATGGTTATTATATTTGGTTTATGTATTATCGAATTTCTTCAAATGTAGTGCCTTGTTTAATATCTCCGGTTTTAAAACCTTTATTAAACCAATACATTCTTTGTTCTGATGTTCCGTGCGTGAAAGAATCTGGAACAACATGTCCTTGCATTTTACTTTGAATAGCATCGTCTCCAACTGCATTTGCTGCACTTAAAGCTTCTTCGATGTCTCCAGTATCTAAATTAGTTTGATTGTAATGTGCCCAAACCCCAGCATAAAAATCGGCTTGTAATTCTAATGCTACAGATAGTTTATTGGATTCGGCATCACTTTTTCCTTGCTGCATTTGACGCATTTTAGAAGAGGTTCCCAGCAAAGTCTGAATATGATGTCCAATTTCATGCGCAATTACATACGCAATGGCAAAATCACCTCCTTTTGCACCAAATTTAGTTTTCAGTTCTTCAAAAAAATCTAAATCCATATATACTTTTCGATCGCCTGGGCAATAAAACGGACCAGAAGCAGATGATGCGCCTCCGCAGGCAGTTTGTACAGCACCTTTAAAAAGAACTAATTTAGGTTTTTCATATGTCATGCCATTTTCGGCAAAAATTTTACTCCAGATATCTTCATTATCAGCCAAGACAACTCTCACAAAATTTCCCATTTCTTCGTCTTCCTTGCTTAATGGAGCTGCAGCTTCGGTTTGCTGACCTTGTCCGCCTTGCATTTGTTCTAGAATTGGGGCGATTTGCTGACCAGTTTCGCCACCAAAAACATTAAGCAGTAAGATAATAATACCAATAACACCACCACCGACTAGTGCTTTACCACCGCCAGAAATTGATCTACGATCTTCGACATTATCACTTTGTCTTCTGCCTTGCCATTTCATATTGAATTGTTTTTAAACTTATTATCTAAAATGATATACGAATTTATAGATTTTTTATGATAAATTTCACAATTGGAACACTTAAGTTTTTAAAAAGATTTAGTTATAGTCTCAGTTTTCAGTCTCAGTCTGAGTCTCAGTTTAGTTTAGTTTAGTTTAGTTTAGTTTAGTTTAAGACTGCTAACTGTGACTGCGACTGAAAACTAATAAAAAAATTATCCAAGCCATTTAATTAAAGCTTCTTCTACTGTTCCTTTCATGATTGGTTTCGAAATGTAATCATCCATTCCAGCAGAAATACATTTGTTTCTTTCATCTTTTTCTGCACCAGCTGTTACAGCAATAATTGGAACATCGCGTCCTTTGGTAGTGTTTCTAATTGCTTTTGCGGTTTCATAACCATTCATAATAGGCATTTGAATGTCCATGAAAACAATCGTCGGATTGATTTGTTCGAATTGTTGGATGGCTTCATATCCGTTTTCGCACTCGTATATGAAAGCATTATTATAAAGGTTTTTAATAATTGTTTTGAGAAGAAGCATATTTACTTTGTTGTCTTCAACAATCAAAAATGTAATATTGTTTTCGTTTGGTTCTGCGTCTTCAGAATCCAATTCGATATTTAAACTTTTAAGTTCAGCATTGTATTTATCGTTAATGCTTTGATGGCTAGTTTTTAAATTTAGATCAAAGAAAAAAGTACTTCCCTCGTCGATTTTACTTTCAAGCTGCAAACGGCTTTCCATTAAAGCGAGAAGCTGATTTGAAATAGTTAAACCTAAACCTGTACCTCCAAACTTTCTTGTTGTTGAGCTATCTTCCTGAGAAAAAGCCTTAAAAATTTTCTTTTGATTTTTTTCTAAAATACCAATTCCAGTATCTATTACTGCAAATCGAATTAAGCAAGTATTATTTTTCTTCTTTTCTAAAACCGAAACATTTAGTTTAATCGAACCTTCACTTGTAAATTTAACCGCATTTGAAAGCAGATTGATCAAAATTTGTTTAAGTCTGACAATATCTGTCCAAATATATTTCGGTACATCAGGATCAATATTTAGTTCTAGACTTAATTTCTTTTGATTGGATTCGTAAACAATTAAATCGAAGACCTGCGCTAGAATTTTTTTAATATCGTAAAGATCAATAAAGAGTTCCAGTTTTCCAGCTTCAATTTTAGAGAAATCTAAGATGTCGTTTATAATTTCAAGCAGCGAATGTGCTGATTGATTTATAGTTGTCATATATTTTTCCTGAATCTCTTCTAAATCGGTTTTCATAAGCAAATGCGTGAAGCCTATAATTCCGTTGAGCGGAGTTCTGATTTCGTGAGACATATTGGCCAAGAAATCAGATTTTGATTTGTTGGCAGCTTCGGCTAATTGCTTGGCTTTTATGGCGTCTTCAATTTCTTTTTTGTTTGTGATATCAAAATAAATTCCGCCGACAAATTCGATTTCATCATCTCTCTTAATTACGTCTCCAAATTCTTCTATCCAAATAAACTCGCCGGATTTGCGTCTAATGCGATATACATTATGCAAAGGCATTCCTTTTTGTAAATTATCAATCTGGTTATTGATGACTTCTTCTTTGTCATCAGGATGAATTAACGAAAGAAAAGAGAGATTATTTTCGATAAATTCAGATTTCGAATATCCAGTTAGATTTAAAACTTCGTCATTTAAGAAGATTTTGGTAGAAAAAGCATCAAATTTGGACAAATATACCGTTCCAGGAATATTGTTTGCGATCAATTTGAATTTTTCTTCACTTTCTAATATTTTGCTTTCATTTCGATTTCTTTCTAAGGCAGAAGAAATGTTATTGGCTAATACCTGAAAAATATTGATTTCATCTTCAGACCATTTTTTCTCTTTCGTACAATCATCAAAACCAATAAAACCAGTAAAAATATCGTTAATGTAAAGCGGTAAAATTAAAATTGATTTGATTTCATTGTCAATCAAAAGTGTTTTGAAAAAGCCTTCTTTTAAATTTTTAGTTAATGTATTTAAGATTTTTTTCTGTGATGCCGCGTCGTAAATTTCCTTTAAATTTTCTTCGGTCATATGTCGCAGCGGCGTGATTTGATGAGTAACACCTTCACGAGACCATTTGTATTTTTGACTGACCGTATTATAAATTGGGTCTTTTTCGTAATAATACATATGATCCACTTTTGCAGCTTTTCCAATGATATTATACGTTTCCTGAAACATTTGATGCGTTGTTTTGCTCAACAGGAATTTTTCGGTACAAGATGAAAGTGCAGATAAAAGCTGACTTTTAAATTCTAATTTTCTTTCTGCTTCCAAACGCATTTGAGACGAAATGGCAAGCGAAATAACATCTGAAATAGTTCTCGCATAATTGATGTCTTCATTATCCCATTCGCGTTTTTGCTCGGTACTTTCAAAACAAACTACTCCAGCCAATTGTCCGCTCAAGAAAATTGGAACATCTAGCATTGACTTAATATTGTTTTTTGTAAAGTAAAGCTTTTGAAATTCAGATGTTTCTAATTTATTGAATACGTCAGGTGCATTGATAATGGCTTTGTTGCTTAACGTTTCAAAATAAATAGGATAAGATTCTTTATTTAAAATGTTTTTATCGCTTAAGTTTTGATTGTCAAGACTAAAAAGGTTTTTACAGGTGATTAAATCTTTGTGATATTTCCAGAAACTTACGCGGTTGGCATGACTAATTATAGAAGCTTCTTTAAGAATTAAATCAATTACAGTATTAAGTTTATCGTACCTGCTGAAATCGGTCGTTGATAATTTTTTGGTCGAATTATTATAAGCTTCGATTTTTTTGAGACGTCTTTTTTTCTCGTTTTCAATATTCTTCTTTTCAGTAATATCCCTTGCAATTCCAGAGAATCCAGCGGTTAATCCTGAATCGTTTTTACGAACAATAATCTTTTGTGAAACCCATATTTCTTCTCCGTTTTTCTTTAAAATAGGAATTTCAATTATTGGATAATTGTTTTCATTAAGTACCAGATTTTCGTAGAAATCCACAGCACTTTTGATGTAATGTTCGTGAATAAAATTAGAATAATGTTTTCCGATAATTTCATTTTCTGCGTAACCAAGAATTGCGATTCCAAATTCGTTTATGAAAGTAAAATGGCCTTCAGCATCTATTTCGAAAATAATATCGGTGGCAGTTTGAATTAGATTTTTGTATTGATCCTGAACAAGGATTTGTTCTGTAACATCTTGCCCGATACTGATAATTAAATCATCTGAAAATTTTTTGTCTTTCCATTGAATGTATTTGTAATCACCACTTTGAGTTTTTAATTTTCTAATGTAAAGTTTGTTTTCGTGATTTTTGACAGGATTTAATTTTTTTGCAAATTCAGAATCTTGTGTCAGTTCCCAAAATTTTAATCCCATAACTTGTTCGGGCTGATAACCTAAGATGGGAATTATGGTTTCACTGCAAAACAGTATTTCTCCTTTTTGATTGGATGCAATTGTTAACGAATTTCCTTTATGAACAATTTCGCTTGCAAACCTAAAATTGTCTCGATTGTTTAATAAAACGGCATATTTTACCTGATTTATAATGAAAATAAGAATGCAGAAGTTTATCAGTAAAATTGAAGATTTTATAGGAATGAGCTGAAAAGCTACCGTAACAATTAAAAAAGTAAAAGTTAAAGCAACAAAGAACCAATAGATTTTGATTGGTTTAAGTATGCTGTACGAAAAGAAAAAAGAAATTAGAAAAACAATAATCGGGACAACATCACTGGCTAGGGCTACAATATTGTAAGCAACATAGCTCATGTATATGAAAAAGCAGGAGATGAAAATCTGCTGAATATGATCTCGCAGCCACTTTATTTTATCGGTAATTGCATAAATAACAAGTACAGATATACCAATAGAAACATTTAGCACTAAAAGACTTTTAGGTCTAATTTTGAAAATTTCATTGATGATTTCAATCAGAATTACTGCAATTCCAAAAAATAAAATATAAAGCTGATATTCTCTGCTTATGGTATCTTGTTCTTTCTTTTTTTCGATGAAATAACCAATTTTAGCTTTAATTCTAAAAAACTGATAAACTAACAGCGAAAGAAATGCAAAGAGCGATAATCCTAATACAATAAGTTTAGAATTATTGTAAAAAATAATGTCCGAATTAAACACATACCAACCAGTCATGATTGATTCAAAGGCACTTCCAAAATAGGAAATTCCCGAAATAACCGATTTGAAAAAACTATAGTCTGCGGCCATAGAATTTGGGGTATGTTGGTTTAGTAAATAGCTTTTTGAAAATTCTTAAAAGAAGTGGTTAGGTTCTATGAAATTAAGAATTTTCGATTTTAATCTACATTGTATCTTCCAATTGAATCAATTGAATCTTCATCTTCTGATTCTGTTCCAAAAATCGCAAAATAAGTTGCATAAATCATAGAACTATTGAAAACAACAGTAAAAATAACTCCTACACAGCAGGCAATAAAGCCAACCATAGAGCCAATAAAACCTATAATAAAAAATGCAAATATGTTAAGCGGATTTTTAGTAACAATAATAATACTTGATTTTATAGCATCGATAGCTCTCAGGTTTCCGAAAACGATCAAAGGAATTGATAAAAACATGAAATAAGAAACCATAAAAGAAATTACATTCCCTACAAATACAATGTTTAAACTCTCAATCAAATTAGCAAGGGCTGTTCCTAAAAGAGCAGGAATAAAAGCCGCAACGAAAATCTGTCCAAAATAAGGAGATGTATAATAACTAAAAATAGTTGAAACATTAAATTCAACATCTTTATCTGCAGAATCTGCCATTTTCAAAAAACCTGCGCCAAAAGGAGCTGTAATTCCTGCAAGTACAGAAACGGAAACGGTTTGTATTACAAGCTCAATCGCAGTGAATTGTTGATTTTCGAAGTTCTCAATAAAATCTTTAGTCATAACTTGAACACCATAAAAAGCAACCGCTACTCCAATAATAGCGATACAAGCAATAATAGAAAAGACTAAGATAATAAGTCCAGAATAAAGTGCTATTTTTTTATAGTTTTCGAAGGCATGATTAAAAACTGTAGCAAAATCAAGGGAATAGCCATTCTTTTTGATGTCCTCAATTTGGTTAAGTGTCGATTTCATTTTTGCGTAAAGTTGTTTTATAGACTTGTAATATTTGATAAGTATCTTGACGTAAATATAATATTTTTAATCAATTCCGTATCAAAATCTATAAAACATTGCGAAATGTTTTTAACTGATTTAAAGCCAGTCTAAAATTCGTTTTATTGAAGCTAATTTGTCTTTGTATGGCGCATAACGCATAGGTAAATCAAGCCAATTTCCTTTTTTTACAATTGGTTTGTGATGAGAAAAAGTATCGAAGCTGCGTTTACCGTGATAAGCGCCGATTCCGCTGTGTCCAACACCGCCAAAAGGCAGTCTATTATTAGAAAAATGAACAACTGTATCGTTGATACACCCGCCTCCGAAAGAGTATTTTGAAATTAATTTCTGAGCAAATGAATTATTTTCGCTAAAAATGTAAAATGAAAGAGGTTTCTCATAACGGCTTACGACCTTTTCTATGTCGTTTTCATTTTCATAAACAAGAATCGGCAGGATTGGTCCAAAGATTTCTTCTTTCATAACAGCGCTATCCAAATCTGGCTCTTCAAGAAGAGTAGGAGCAATATAAAGTTTATTGGCATCACTTTCTCCGCCAAATATAATATGTTCATTTTGAATCATATTGGTCAATCGATACCAATTTTTTGTATTTATAATTCTCGCAAAATCAGGCGATTTGTCTATCTTTTTTCCGTAGGCTTTTATGATTTCTTCTATTAAATAAGAAATAAAATTAACCTTCATGTTTTTCTGAATCAGAATATAATCTGGTGCAATGCAAGTCTGGCCTGCGTTGATAAATTTTCCCCAGACAATACGTTTGGCTGCCAGTTTTAAATTGGCGGTTTCATCAACAATACATGGATTTTTTCCGCCTAATTCTAAAGTTACAGGAGTTAAATTTTCAGCTGCGGCTTTAGCAACGATTTTACCGACAGCGACACTTCCGGTAAAAAAGATGTAATCCCAACGTTTTTCCAATAATTTATTAGAAACTTCGACACCACCTTCAAATACTTCTACATGATTGATATGAAAAGTTTTTTCTATGATTTTAGCAATTATTGCCGATGTATGCGGAGTAAGTTCAGACGGTTTTAAAACAACTCGGTTTCCAGCGGCAACGGCAGCAACGAGCGGACATAAAGCAAGTTGAAAAGGGTAGTTCCAGGGAGCGATAATTAATACATCGCCATAAGGTTCTTTATGAATATAATCGGAAGAAGGAAAATTAAGGATCGAAGGGAAAACACGTTTAGGTTTCGCCCATTTATTGATGTTTTTTATAACATCTTTGAGTTCCGAAATAACGTAATTCGTTTCGGTTAAAACAGCCTCAAACTCTGGTTTTTTAAAGTCATCATACAAAGCTTTTACAATCAAATCTTCGCTTTTCTGAATATTATACAATAACTTTTTTAGAGTTTCTTTTCGATATCCGATGTCGCTTTTAAAGTCCATTTTTCGATTAGCTTGTTTTTTACTCCCTGCAAGTTAATCGATAAAATTTAAAAAATTAACAATTAAATCATAAAAATCATACAGCATTCCAAATAGGATCGTCTGGAGTAGGAGCAATAATTGTAATGTTTTCTTTCGAAACAGGATGTACAAAAGTCAGTTTTCTAGCATGAAGATGAATTCCGCCATCTGGATTGCTTCGGTCTGCGCCGTATTTTAAATCACCTTTGATTGGAGATCCAATTGCAGTTAGCTGAGCACGAATTTGATGATGACGACCTGTATGTAAATTGATTTCCAATGCCGTATAATTTTGAAGTTCTTTAATTATAGTATAATCTAAACTCGCTAATTTGCTGTCTGGAACTTCTTTTGAATGCGCTTTTGAAGTATTATTTTTTTCGTTTCTTTTTAAATAATGAACCAATTTAGCTTTTTCTTCTTTTGGTTTATTTTTTACAACGGCCCAATACGTTTTTTTAGTTTCACGATTACTAAACAATTCATTCATTCGAGATAAAGCTTTGCTAGTTCGAGCAAAAACCACAATTCCAGTTGTAGGTCGATCCAAACGATGAATTACGCCTAAAAAAACATCTCCGGGTTTATTGTACTTTTCTTTAATGTATTCTTTTACAATATCAGAAAGAGGTTTGTCGCCAGTTTTATCTCCTTGCACAATATCACCAACACGTTTGTTAATCACAATTATGTGATTGTCTTCGTGTAAAATTTGGAGATTGTTTTTATCTGAAACAATTTTCATATTAGACTGGCTTAGATTTTAGACTGACTTAGACTTCTTAGATGTTAACTTAATACTTTTATTTTATAGTAAAGTCGCTCTAAATCTTGATGTCATTTTAGTAATTTCTTCAAGTAAATTAATTAATTCAAATGTATTTGCTTCATTTATGAATCCTAAATCAGATGATATTAATATTTGTGTTTCAACTTCATATGCTGATCCAATAGCAATTTCTAAAAATCGAGCGAAATCTTTATTTGAATTCCTTGACGATCCTTCCGCGATATTTGAAGGAATAGATACAGCAGCTCTTCTTAACTGATTTATTATTCCGAACTTTTCTTCACTTGGAAATGTAGCTGTTATAGAATAAATTTTGGAACAAAATGATCTGCTTTTTTTCCAAATTAACAACTCTTTAAATTGATGCATTTTTTTAAATAATGTTTTTTGGCAATAGCTTAAAAATTTTAATTCTAGACTTCCCAGTTTATGTTTTAAATAATTTTACAACACAAAGTCTAAGAAGTCTAAGTAAGTCTTAAATCTAAGCTAGTCTAATCTTAATATTGTTCTTTTTCGTTCGGGAAATCACTAGACTTAACATCTGCCGCATATTGTCCAATTGCTTTAGTCATTTCTTCGTAAAGATTTAAGTAGCGACGTAAGAAACGTGGACTGAATTCATTATTCATTCCCAACATATCGTGGATTACTAAAACTTGTCCGTCAACACCGCCTCCAGCTCCAATTCCGATTACAGGAATAGAAATGCTTTCTGCAACTTTTTTAGCAAGGTCTGCTGGGATTTTTTCCAAAACTACTGCAAAACATCCAACTTTTTCAAGCATTTGAGCATCTTCAATCAATTTTTCAGCTTCTTCTTCTTCTTTTGCGCGAACGCTGTAAGTTCCGAATTTGTAGATAGATTGAGGCGTTAAACCTAAATGTCCCATTACTGGAATTCCAGCATGTAATATTTTTTTGATTGATTCTTTAATTTCTTTTCCGCCTTCTAGTTTTACTGCGTGTCCGCCGCTTTCTTTCATAATTCTAATAGCAGAACGTAAAGCTTCTTTTGGATCAGATTGGTAGCTTCCAAAAGGCAAGTCAACCACAACCAAACCTCTTTCTACAGCGCGAACTACAGAAGAAGCATGGTAAATCATTTGATCTAAAGTAATTGGAAGAGTCGTTTCGTGACCAGCCATTACGTTTGATGCCGAATCACCAACTAAAATTACGTCAACACCTGCAGTGTCAACAATTTTCGCCATTGTATAATCGTACGCAGTAAGCATGGAGATTTTTTCTCCGTTGCTTTTCATTTCAATTAATGACTTTGTTGTGATTCTTTTATAATCTTTTTTTGCTACTGACATTTTATTGTTTTTTTGATATTGTAAAAGTATTGAATAATTGTAAAATGGGAATCAGCAATAATAGAATATTTCGACAGAATATATTTTTCCGTCCTTAAATTCTAAGTGAAATTGACTGTCTTCCATTACGATAGTGTAATTATGAGGTGATTTTAGAGAAGCTTCGATATACGTTCCATATTTTTCTATGAAAGCTTTTTCAGACAGCGTATGATCTAAAATTGCGTTTGAGTTTAGAATGAATTTATTGTTTTCATTAATAAAAACTTTAATGATTTCGCCTTTATTTTGCTTTTCATCTACAGAAACTTCCAAGTCGGGATAGTAATAAAACAAATCACTTAAATATATTCCGCATTCGTCTGAAATTTGATTTTTCTTGGTTGGATTTCCCATTATCTTAATCAAATCGGTCTGTGAAATAGTAACTGATTTCGTTTTAAAACCTTTTAAAGAATAATGTGATTTCTGTGAAAATGCAATAATTTGTTCTGGTAATTTATGGTTTGCTAAACCTTTGGCAAGAGCCATATTCAATTCGGTTTCAGCAATTAATTTTGGATCGTTAGTTTGTTTGACAACTTCATAATATCGCTGATAAGCAGGGATTAACGAAGAATAATCGCTGTTCCAAGCCAATTCTACAATTCGCTCACTTACTGTTTTTCGTTCAGTTAGATTGTTTGTGTCTAGTTTATCAAAATCTTTTAGTAAAGCATCAAAATTAGGTCTTGGGCCAAGAAATTTTCTTAGCGTATATTTTGCATATTCTTCTGTAAAACTACCGTTGATATTTACCCATTCATCTGGATTTAAAGGAATATAATTTACAGCAACAGGATCTCCAGTAAATTGGATTTCTCTAATTTTTGAATTTTTATCGGGTAAAGCTCTCGCTTTCAGTCCGGCAGCGAGAATAAAAAGATGATTTCCTCCATAATAGGCATCACCGCCTTCAATAATTGGATTTTTAGAATCTGTAATTTTTACATCTTTCGCATTCAAACTTTTGGATACAAATTTCTCTTGAACATAGCCTTCATTCAAATTATCAGCTTGTATTTTGTACCAGCCGTTTTGATTTTCAGATAACATTCGAACTTCTGCTCCATATTTAAAATAGCCTAAAAAATCAGCAGATGAATTTGGTGAAGTATAGAGTCTTGTGTCTGAATTTAGAAAATAACGTTCTTGAGAATGTAGTAGAACTGAGCAGAAAAAAAGTAAAAAGTAAAGTTTTTTCATGAAGTTGACGTTGTGTTTTTCACGCAGATTTAAAAAGATTTAAGCAAATATTCGCAGATTTTTTTATTTTGAATCTGCTAAAATCTGCCGAATCTGCGTGAAAAAATCTTTTAATACTTTCCAATCAGTGGCAAAATAATAGTTTAACAATCTGCCATATTTACGGCAATTGCAAGACCGCCTTCTGAGGTTTCTTTGTATTTTGAATTCATATCTTTTGCTGTTTCCCACATCGTGTTAATCACTTTGTCTAATGGAACTTTAGCATTTTTAGAGTCTGTTTCTAAAGCCAATTCAGCTGCATTTATCGCTTTAATCGCACCCATAGTATTTCTTTCGATACACGGAATCTGAACCAAACCGCCAATTGGATCGCAAGTTAAACCTAAATGATGTTCCATTGCAATTTCGGCAGCCATTAAAACCTGAGCAGGAGTTCCGCCCATTAATTCGCATAAAGCCGCAGCTGCCATTGAAGACGAAACACCAATTTCTGCTTGACATCCGCCCATTGCAGCAGAGATCGTAGAACCTTTTTTGAAAATACTTCCAATTTCGCCCGCAACCATCAAAAATTGTTTGATTTCTTTTTCGCCTGCATCGTGGTTTTCAATCACCATATAATACATTAAAACAGCTGGAATTACACCAGAACTTCCATTAGTTGGAGCAGTAACAACACGGCCTAAAGATGCATTTACTTCATTCACGGCAAGTGCAAAACAGCTAACCCATTTTAAGATTTGGCGAAATTTAACTTCGGTTTTTCTGATTTCTTCCAGCCAGCTTTGCGGATCGGTATAATTAGATAGTCCGATTAGATTTTGATGCATGTCAAAAGCTCTTCTTCGAACATGAAGTCCGCCAGGAAGAATTCCTTCAGAATGACATCCAATGTACATACATTCCAACATCGTGTTCCAAATACGCATTAATTCTGAATGTACCTCGGCTTCAGGACGCATCGAAATTTCATTTTCATATACAATTTCAGAAATAGATTTGTTCTCAGTAACGGTATAATTCAATAATTCAGCTGCATTTTGAATTGGATAAGGAAATGCACATTTTATAACTTCTTTCAGTTTAGCATTTGTACGTTCTTCTTTTACCACAAATCCGCCGCCGATAGAATAAAAAGTAGATTCATATTCAGAATCGTCAGATTTATATGCAGTAAATTTCAATCCATTTGCATGGAAAGGAAGAAAATCTTTATTGAAAACAATGTCTTGAAGAAAAAAGAACGGAATCATTTTTTGGTTACCCAAATTGATTTCACTAGTCGTTTCGATTTTTTTAATAATTCCTGCAATATCTTCAACCGGAATATATTCAGGATCTTGTCCGCTCAATCCGAGCATTACAGCAAGATCTGTTGCGTGACCCTTTCCAGTCAAAGAAAGCGAACCGTATAAATCGACTTTTACTCTCGTAATGTCATCTAAAATAGCTTCATCTTTCAACTCTTCCAGAAAGCGTTCGGCAGCGCGCCAAGGTCCTAAAGTATGTGAGCTAGAGGGACCAACGCCAATTTTAAGCATATCAAAAACTGTGATACATTCTTCCATTGTTCGTTTTTTGTTAAGACAAAGATAATTGAATAATGCAATGATGATTCATATTTGAATGTTAATCTTGCGTATTTGTTAAAAAAAATATTAAATTTTAATAATTCGGCAACGAAATAAATTTAAATCCTTAATATGCGGTTTACGTAAAAAGTTCGCGTTTTTTCGGTATTTTTGTAAAGAATGATTAGCGCAAAAAGCGCAATCTTTATATTAATACTCTTGGATTTTTGTTTTAATTCTGAAATGTCTTTTTACAAATATTAATACCACAAGAAGATAAAATTACCCTATGATAGAATTTTTCAGACATCTATTACAAGAATTCGAATTACCCTTAAGCAATCCAGTATTGATTTTTTCTTTAATACTTTTTATAATTCTGCTTTCCCCAATTTTACTTAAAAAGATTAATATTCCTGGAATTATTGGGCTTATTATTTCTGGAGTTATCATTGGTCCGCACGGATTAAATATTCTAGCAAAAAACTCTGCAGTTGATTTATTTTCAACAATCGGACTTTTGTATATCATGTTTATTGCAGGTTTAGAATTGGATATGAATGAGTTTAAAGCCAACAGAAATAAAAGTTTGCTGTTTGGCTTTTTCACCTTTATTCTGCCGCTTTCAATCGGGTTTCCAGTTTGTTTTTATTTATTGAAATATGATTTTAATGCCAGTTTCTTAACCGCAAGTATGTTTGCAACGCACACGCTTGTAGCATATCCGATTGTTAGCAAATTGGGAATTTCTAAAAATCAAGCCGTTGCAATTACGGTTGGTGGAACTATTTTGACCGATACAGCCGTTTTAATTATTCTGGCTGTTATTATGGGAAGCAGTCAAGGAAATCTAAATCAAGCTTTTTGGATTAAATTGTTTATTTCATTGGCAATTTTTTCTGCCATAATGTTTGTGATTATTCCGCGTGTAGCAAAATGGTTTTTCAAGAAACTTGAAAGTGAAAAACACGCCCATTATATTTTTGTACTTTCTGTCGTTTTCTTTGCAGCCTTTTTGGCAGAAGTAGCAGGAGTAGAGCCTATTATTGGAGCTTTCGTTGCAGGTTTAGCATTGAATCCATTGATTCCGCATTCTTCTGCTTTGATGAATAGAATTGAGTTTATTGGAAATTCGTTATTTATTCCGTTTTTCTTGATTTCTGTGGGAATGTTAGTTGATGTAAGCGTTATTTTAAGCGGACCAACGGCTTTAATTGTGGCTGGAACTTTAAGTGTTGTAGCAATATTTGGAAAATGGATTGCGGCATTTTTTACTCAAATTGTTTTTAAATATACCAGAACCGAAAGACAGCTTATTTTTGGATTGAGCAGTGCGCACGCAGCAGCAACTTTGGCTGTAATTTTGGTTGGATATAAAGCTAAAATTTTAGATGAAAATATCTTAAACGGAACTATTATCCTAATTCTGATTACGTGTATTGTGGCTTCATTTGCAACAGAAAAAGCGGCAAAGAAAATTGCCATTTGCGAAGAAGAAATTTCACATGAAGACACAGAAAAAGATCAAATTTTAGACGAACATATTTTAATTCCGCTGGCAAAATCTTCTGCGGCAGCAAGTTTGTTGGATTTTGCTCTTTTGATAAAAGATAAAAAATCATCAAATCCGATTACTTTACTAACAATCGTTCCGAATAACAATCAGGCAGAAAAGAACATTTTGAAGTACAGAAAAGCAGTTGATAAATTTGTAGTTCAAGCTTCGGCTTCAGAAGTAAAAATTAATACCATTGCTAGAATCGACCATAATCCTGCAAGTGGAATTGCTAGAACTTCAAAAGAAATCATGTCGGATATTGTGATTGTAGGCTGGCCTAGAAAAACAGGTTTTATTGATAAAATCTTTGGAGAAAATGTAGATTCGATTATCAATAACGTCGATAAGAGTTTGTTTATCTGCAGGTTTCAAAAGAATTTTATTGAAGAGAAAAGACTAGTTTTTATTTGTCCGCCATTTTCAGAAAGAGGAATTGGTTTTCATTTATTAATGCAGAAAGTAAGCCGTTTGGCTCAGGAATTAAGTGTGCCAGTTGTAATTCATGCAGAAGAAAAAACGTTTCAATCTATTCAGCAGATTGCTTCGCATTTAAAATTGAATAGCAAATTTGGATTCAAAAATGTTTCCGATTGGGAAGATTTTGAACTTATTACAGAAGAAATAAAACCAACTGATTTAGTCGTTTTTAATTTGTCTAGAAAAGGTTCAGTTTCGTATCAATCGATCTTTGATAAATTACCGCAGAAGTTCGAAAAATATTTTAGCGATAACAATGCGATTTTGGTTTATCCGCATGACGATCGCAAAGAAAGTTCAATGGACGCTTACGAAGATTTTACGTCATCGCCTTTAGCAAAAGGTATTGAAGCGATAGAACAAATTGGTCGCGGTTTGGGAAGTATTTTGAAGAAAGGATAAATTGGAATTAATTTATAAGTCTTATTGTATATGGGAAAAAAGGAAGATTTGAGATTTACGCTTAATCGTTTATACAATTGTAGAGATCTTGAAATTTCTAATCTTTGGCAAAGATCAGTATTTCTTTCTGTGTTTTTAATTTTATGTTTTACAGCATATGGATATTTAGCATTAGAACTTGTAAATAAATTAGTTGGGCCAAAAAAAATAATATCTGATGATTTATTATTGCTTAGTACTATTTGCCTTTTTATAACTGTTGTAGGTACAACATTTTCTTTAGTTTGGATTTTAATGGCAAAGGGATCTAAAGCTTGGTACGAAGTTTACGAAACTGCAATTCATAAATTTGAAAATGCTCATTATAAAAAATTGAAGTTGCCATATGATAACATAATGGGGAATATGGGGCTTGAATCTCGAAAAAAAAATGAAAATATATTCTCTACAAAATCAGGTTCTTATTCTACTTCAAGAATTAATATTGCTATAGGGCAAATTACGTTGGTTTTGTGGATAATTTTATCCATTATTCATTTGATATTTAATTTCTATTACTGCGAAATATTTGATAAATATTTTTGGTTTAATATCGCTTTAACTATAATTGATATTTTGATTTTGTATTTTATCGTAATCAGTGAATATTTAAAAAGTAGCTTTTTAAAAGATTAAGTTTAATTTAAAAATCTTAAATAGAATGAATCGAAAAATAAAATCAATCAGACCCTTTATTGGTTCTAAAAATTTTGAAACCGCAAGAAGTTTTTATCGCGATTTAGGATTTGAAGAAATTGTTTTAGATGCAAAAATGGTTGTATTCAAAACAGAAGAAATCGCTTTTTATCTTCAAGATTATTACGATAAAAACTGGATCGAAAATACCATGATTTTTGTGGAAGTCGAAAATGTCGAGCTTTATTACAGTGAACTTTTAGCTTTAAATCTTCCTCAAAAATATGAAGGAGTAAAATTAACTCCGATAAAATATTTAGATTGGGGAAGCGAATGTTTTCTGCACGATCCGTCAGGAGTTTTATGGCATTTTGGGAAATTCAAATAAATGATTAAGTAATAAAAATTCGTGAATTGCTTCGCCTGTTCGCTATCGCTCGGGTCGTGGCTAAAAAAAAATCATCTCAAACCAAAATCTCCCAAAACTTTTGTTGTGCTTTTACGCTGATACCAATCATTGTATACCAATTCTAAATTTTTGACGTCGAATTCACCGAAATCATAATCACGGAATTTTTCTGCAATTTCAATTAATTTCTTCGGATTTTGAAGTTTTTCCTGAAAGCGCATAATAGTAGAATGAGCGGCTGAAATTGTATATCGGCTGTCTATACTTTGCTGTAATCCTGAATTTTTGAAATTCTCACGAAGTCTGTTTCGCAAATTATTTAAAGTTTCATCGCTAGGAAATCCTTGAATCATTAAAGCTGAAGGAGAAGCAGTTATTCCTTTAAAATGAATTTTTATTTTATCGACATCAACCAAACTTCTGCAGATTACTTCGATATATTCGTTTGGCGAAATTTGATTTAATGTAAAATTTTCCGAACAAGAAATAATCGACATTACCGTAATGTGAATATCTGAATCTGGATAAAAATATTGCTCTGGTTCTGCTTTTTTTAATTCGTTAATGAAAGTTTGAATATTAGCTTTAATTTCCTCATTTGGACGAATAAGAAGCGTAATTCCAAAACGAGAATCAGATTCGTTTTTAAGTTCAGCATCTATAGCATATTTTCCTGTCAAAATTGCTTCAGAAGAAGTTTTGTAAAGTTGGTTGTAATGTTCGGTTAAATTGCTCATTAGAATATATTATTCGGCTTCAAAAATAGTTTTTAATTGCTTTTGCAGATCGTGTTTATTGATTTCTCCACTACCTTTCCATTTCCCAATAATAATGCCGTTTTTGTCGATTAGAACTTTGTGTGGAACACCATTCACAAAATAATCTTTATCGATCGAACTATTATTTTCTAAAATAGAAATATGTTTCCAAGCTTCAATTTGTTCTTTTGCAATAGCCTTTTTCCATAAATCGGAGTTTTCATCTTTTGTAACGCTAATGATTTCAAATCCTTGCGCCTGATATTTTTTATATAGCTCTTTTATATATGGTAATTCTTCTCTGCAAGGGCCGCACCAACTTGCCCAAAAATCAATTAGAATATATTTTTTACCTTTAAAATCAGTTAGCGAAATAATTTTGCTGTTTATATCTTTAGCTTCAAAATCTGGTGCAGAACTTCCAACTTTGCTTTGTTTAAAATATTTCAGTTTTTCTGCCATTTCAAGTCCTTTCTCAGAATTCTTTATTTCTGGAGTAAAGTTTTCGAAAACTTCTACGAAAGTGTCATAAAAATTCATTCCAATAAATCGACCAACATGAATTCGTATTAATTTCAATACACGAGGCGAATTTGGGTGATTTTTAGCAAAGACAAAATCAAGTTTTAATTCGTTGATATCATTTTGATCTTTTAGATTTTCTAGATCATCTAATTGAAGAATTAATTGATTTTTGATGATAGAATCCTTTTCAATTTCAATTTTTGAAACAATCGCTTTTTGCAAACCAAAAATCGAATCACGAATTTTTTTGGTTGGTTTGTGTAATTCTAGAATTTCTTTTTCGATTGCAGCTTCATCTTGAGCAAAACTTGTATGACTTGCAAAAAAGATAATGACTAAAAAAAGAAGGTTTATTTTTTTCATTGAATAAGGTTTTGTTAGCAGCAAGAATAATGTAAATCTAAAACTATTTCTTTTTTACTTTTTCCAGATTTTCATTAACTCTAAATTTGACAATTTCAGCAATCAAACCATAAGGCATTGGATCTTTTAAAGGAAATTGCACTGAACCTTTTCCTGATTTATATTTTGATAGTTTTTCAGCAAAAGCTTCATGTCCAGAAGGCAGAGCATAAAGTCCGATATGGTTTTTAAAAGCAGCAAAATAAACTACAATTCCATTTTGCTCAAAAGCCGGCATCGAATAACTGATTTTTTCTTTAGCATCTGGCGCAGCTTTCTGAATTGTCATTCGAACTTTCTCTAAAATTTCCTGAACATCATTCGGAAATCCGCCAATGTATTCGTCTATATTTTCAGGTTTTTTAATTTCCATGATTTTTAATACGTGTCTTTAATTTTTAACGCAAAGTGCGCTAAGGTATTTTAATTACGAGACTAAGGAAAATCTATATATTAAGTTCGCAAAGCTTTGTCATATAAGTTTTATCTAAATATGCTTTGTGAACTTTTCATTTTAATGATTCTCAAAAAAACTTCGAGTACTTTGCGTAAATCTTTGCGTTCTTTGCGGTTAAAATAAAGATTACGCTAATCCTTTAGGGAATCGATCTAAAACTAAATTTAAATGTAAATTATGTTCTAAATAAGCTTTTGCTCCAGCTAGAACCAAAGTAAAACCTTCAGTTGAATTTCTAACCTGATCGATTATTTTATCTGTATCACCATGAAAACCAGAATTGGTAATACTCACAAAAGTTTCATTTTCATTTAATGGACTAAAAATCCATTCGACTAAAGTAATTTCGTCTGGATTTCCCCATTCGATCACAATCTTTTTATTTTCCTGCAAAACAACCGTTTTAACCGAAAGTGAAAAACCATACATTTCCCAAGTCCATTCCGTTTTCTGATTTTCTTCTAATTTTCCTGATCCTTTTGTAAACCAGAAATTACTAGTTATCTGCGGATCAATAAAAGCCTGAAAAACTTCTGAAACAGGTTTCCGAATCAACATTTCGGCTTTTGCAAATTTGTTATTTTCTGTTTTCATGGTTTAGTGTGTAAAATATGAGCTGTTTTTTGTGACTTCTAATTTAAGAAAGAAATTTCGAATAAAGAGAATAAAAAAATCCACACAAGTATTTTTGACCTGTATGGATGTTGTGTTAAAAGTTAAATTCCAATATATAAAATCTCAACTTTCAAAAAAGAGCAAAGCGATTTTTTAGAAAACCTAAAATCTATTCTCTAATTGTAGTTTTATCGTTTAATGCCATTTCTGCAATTTCGTCTTTTCGTTTAAAGCTTACGCCTTTATGTTGCTGCATGTATTTGATGAGATCATTTGTTGCTTTTACCATTTGGGGAGTTCCTCCAATACGGTCATGAAAACTAATTGACATTTGTCGGCGTTGTGTCTCACTTTCGATGTATAATTGGTCAAATTCCATTTTAACTTGTTGAAAGAATTGATCTGCCGAAAAGTTTTTACCTTCAATCAGAACAATATCATTGCATCTAAGCGTATAGGGGACGACTGCAAAATCTTTATTTTTTACCTGAATAATAAATGGCTCATCCCGACTAAGATCGTCGATATGATATTTAAAACCAAGTTCCTGTAAAATATCGAGTGTATTTTGTCCTCGGCGCAGCCAGTTTGCATTGTAGCCAACAGGAGTAAAACCAGTAACTTTTTTTATGGCTTCAACACCGTCTTTTATAAACTTTTTTTCTTCGTCATACGGCATGGTGTATTGTGTGCTCCAACTCATACCATGCGCCGCAGCTTCGTGGCCTCTCTGTACAATTTCTTTTGCCAGTTCTGGATTTTTTAAAACTGCAGTTCCAACCATGTGCGAAGTGACTTTTACGCCCAATTTGTCCCAATTATCCAGCATGCGCGGTATGCCTTCTTTATATCCATATTCGTACCAAGTTGCAGAAGGAAGGTCTATAAAGCCTTTTTGTATATTTTGAGGAAAAGGACTTTCGGCATTTTGAGGCTGTCCGCCAGCTTCAAACTGCATCGAAATAGACACAACTAATCTAGACCCATCTGCCCATTTTGTTTTTTGCGGAGCGAAAAGAGGTGCATTTTGTGAAACTTCGGAAAAAGCTTCAATAGGATTCATCATACCAACCATACCAATGATTCCAGTTTGCTTAATAAAATTTCTTCTTGAACTCATGATGTTTATTTTTTAATTAAAGCATCAATTGCCCAACTGTTATAATCTGCATAATGCAAAAGCAAAGCAAAAAAAGCGATGTGAATTAATTGTGACGGAATAGCTTCCCAATTCTCAATCATCGAAGTACCAAACAACAAGATGAGCATAACGATTGCTCCTGCAACTAAAGATGGTTTAGTAAAGATACCTAATAATAAGAAAAGACCAATTGCAAATTCGGCTATAGGAAGAATGTAACTAAATGGTGTTACGATGATTTTAGGTAGCATTGAATTTTCAAAACTGCCAACCATCCAATTGCTGAAAGTTGCTAGTTTTGGCAGACGGACTAATCCGTGGCCAAACATACTGATGGCGATTGCAAGACGTAATAATAAAAATGAGGTTGTTTCCATATTGATGTGATTTTATAGTACAAAGTTGCAGATAACGGTTTTTTAAAATTTGTACAATCATTGGAATAATTTGTATTTTTGAAAGATGGAAATTAGAAATTTACACCGTCCTTTTGAACTTCAGTTTTTAGAAGTTTTGGAATACGAACCAAAAGAACGTAAAAATACTTTCTTTGAAATGGTATTTGTTCTTGAAGGAAAAGGAACTCAAATTATCAATGATCACCGATTACCGTATAGCAATGATAAGTTTTTTGTCATTTTTCCTCAGGATACACATAGTTTTGAAGTCATTGAGAAAACAAAGTTTTTCTTTTTGCGCTTTAATGACAGTTATCTTAAAACGCAAAACAGCGACTGGATTCAGAAATTGGAGTTTATTTTTCATAACCACAATCATATGCCGGGCTGTATTCTAAAAACGATAATCGATAAACCTTTAGTAAGAGCAATGGTAGAAGCACTTATTAGAGAAGAGAAAAGTCAATTTCCGCAGCAGCAAGAAGTTATAAAGCAAATTATAAATACGATTATAACAATAGCAGCTAGAAATATTTCGCTAATGGCTCCTCTTAGTATAAATGAAGTTAATGTAGTGCCAAGTCTGGATTTGCTGAATTATGTTCATCAGAATATTTATCAGCCAGATCAATTAAAAGCATCAAATATGGCATCAGCATTTAATATTTCGCCAAAATACATAAGTGAGTATTTTAAAACTAAAACAGGGCAAAGTATACAGGAATATACAATCGCGTACAAAATAAAATTAATTGAAACCCGACTGAAATATACCAATATGCAAATCAATGAGATTGTATATGAATTTGGTTTTAGCGATGCAAGCCACTTGAATCGGTTGTTTAAAAAACATAATGGGGTGAATCCAAGTGACTATAAAAAGCAGTTTAAAAATGTGGACAGAGTTTAATCTAAAGTCTAAGATTGCTCTTTATCAATCCATTTTCCAACTGTAGGCGGCGCATAATTTCTCATTTTATGCAATAAATCATCAATGTCATCACTTACCAAAAGCATTTCTCGATTGACTTCTTTCAGCAGACCTTTTTCGGTCATGGTTTGCAGTAATACTATTAGCGAATCGTAAAAACCATTTATGTTTAAAATAGCAATTGGTTTTTTATGCAAACCTAATTGCGCCCAAGTTAGCATTTCGAAAAGCTCTTCTAGAGTTCCAAAACCGCCTGGAAGTGCAATTACACCATCGCACAAATCGTTCATTTTGGTTTTTCTTTCGTGCATGCTTTCCACCAAAACTAATTCGGTTAAACCTAAATGAGCAATTTCTTTCGATCTCAGAAAGTTTGGAAGAACGCCAATTACTTTTCCTCCAGCATTTAAAGCTCCATCTGCAACAGCGCCCATTAATCCAACATTTGCACCGCCGTAAACTAATTCTATATTTTGCTCAGTTAAAGTTTTTCCAACTAAAATCGCTTGTTCTTCGTAAATTTTTTCTGTACCAAAACTTGAAGCACAGAATACTGTTATTCTTTTCATTGTTTTTAATTATAAGTTATAAATTATAAGTTATAAATTATGAGTTATGAGTTAGAGAGCAACTTATAATTCATAACTCATCATTTTTTTAGTTCATATTCAAAATATGGAACATCAACACCATTAATAGTAAATGTAAGCTCATTGATTTTTTCTGCTCCCAATTTCAAAACGGCTTTTTGCGAACGGAAATTTTCTGCTCCGATGTGAAAAAGTACCGAATCAACATATTGAAATGCATAATCAATCATTAATTTTTTGTTTGCTTTATTGTACGGGCCACCCCAATATTTTCTTGTAATAAAAGTGTAACCAATTCCAACATTCGATTTTTCGGGATTGTAATCATAGAAACTCGTTGTTCCCATTATTTCATTGGTCTGTTTATCGAGAATTAGAAACGAACCTTTTGTAATTATAATATCAAAAAAAGTTTTAAAACCTTCTTTTGTGTATCGGTCTTTTGCAGGATTCTGTTCCCAAATCAAAGGATCGGAAGCGGCTTCAAATAATCTTTCAAAATGTTTTTCTTCTAATGGAATTAGTTTTGTGATTTCATTTTCTAAGAAATTAGGCTGTAAATTGAAGTTTGATATTTGCATTTTTATGATTTTTAGTTAAAGACTAAATTTTTCTAATCTGCACGCAGGAAACATTTTCCATTTTAATCTGTTTTCCTACTTTTTTAAGTAATCCAGTTTTAAAATCTCTTTTAAAAACCACAACATTTCCAGTTTGCACATTTGATGCAATTAAAAATTTCCCGCTTTCATCAATGGCAAAAATTCGCGGATGTTTTCCTAAAGTAGATTGATAACCAATGTTTTTCAGAAATCCATTTTCAGCAATAGAGAAAATAGCGATATTATTTTCTTTTCCGCGATTGGTAGCGTAAAGAAATTTTCCGTCAGGAGAAATATGAATATCCGAGCTTTCAAAACCTTCTTTTATTTTATCTGGATGCGTTGCAAGGCGTTGGATTTTATTCAAAACACCATTTTCAAAATTGTAAACGCTGATTTGTCCCGCCATTTCTTCAATACAATATCCCCATTTTTGATTTGGATGAAAAGTAAAATGTCTAGGTCCAGCTTCTAAATCAGTTTTTGTAAATGGATTTTTAGTTTCCACTAAAGGCTTTTTCAGATTTTCGTCAAATGCATAACAGCGAATTTTATCGGCTCCTAAATCGGGTAAAAACAAATAATCGCATTGAGGAGAAAATACTGCCGAGTGCACATGGGATCTGGTTTGTCGTTCTTTATGCGTACTTCCGTCCATGTATTGGAAATTCTGGGCAATCGAATCGATTTTTCCATTTTCTAAAATAGGATAAATTGAAACACTTCCTTCCGTATAATTGGCATTTGCCAGCCATTTTCCGTTTTTATGAACAGAAACATAAACTGGATTTTCACCGCCACTTCTCTGGCTGTTTAAAAAAGTCAATGTTTTGGCAGACGTATTAAATTCAAAACTGCTCACACTTCCCGCATTTGGTGTTTTGGTATCGGTGCAAACATAAATGTATTTTCCGTTTGGTGAAACCGTTAAATAGGAGGGATTAACAACATTTTTAACCGAAGTAAATTTGGTCAATTTCCCACTCAAAGTATCCAATTGATAAACCTGAATAGCTTCTGTCGTTTTATCTCGATTGTAAGATCCTAAAAAGACATAAGTATTTTGAGAAAACAAGTTTATTGCTAGTAAAAATACAATTGCGAAATAGTATATTTTTTGTTTCATTTTTTGGTTTCAGGTTTCAAGTGCTGTGTTCGTTGTCAGGCTGAGCGATCCCGAGGCTTCGGGACAAGCCCAAGTGCCAATTGGAACGCCCTTCGACTTCGCTCAGGGTGACATTACAATTAACAATTAACAATTAACAATTAACAATTCATAATTAATTAACCCCTTCCCACCACTGTTTAAATTCTTGTTTGTCATTTTTCAATTCAACTGCTTCACCAATCATTGGAGTAATTAAAGGAATAGGATTTTCAGACAAACTATTCAATTCTGTAACTTTTTTCAAAGGTTCGTCCCAAGCATGAAGCGATAATGAAAACTTAGAAGAATGCACTGGAAATACCCTTTTTGCTTTCAAATCTTTCATAGCTTTTATCACATCTTCGGGCATATTGTGAATGTATTTCCACTTCTCATTGTATTGGCCGTTATCAAGTAAAGCGATGTCAAATGGGCCGTATTTTTCACCAATTTCAGCAAAATGAGAATCGTAACCGCTGTCGCCACCCAAATACATTTTAAAATCTTTAGTTTCCAAAACAAAAGAAGTCCAAAGTGTGTTGCATCTTTTAAAACTTCTGCCAGAAAAATGTCTTGAAGGCGTAGTGTGAATTGTCAGATTTTCATCTAATTGGATCGTGCTGTACCAATCTTTTTCGATAATCTTTTCTGATGGAAATCCCCAAAACTCAAAATGAGAACCAACTCCAAGAGCCGTGATGATTTTTTTTATTTTCGGTTTTAATTTTAAAATCGTATCGTAATCCAAATGATCGTAATGATCGTGTGTAATCAATAAATAATCAATTTCTGGAAGATCGTCGACTGAATAAATATCAGAACCTTTAAACGATTTTGTTGTACCAGGAATAGGAGAGGCGTTTCCGCTGAAAACAGGATCAATTAAAAAACGTTTTCCTTCCAACTGAATAAAATAGGACGAATGTCCAAACCAAACCAAAATATCTTGATCGAGAGTAAGTTCATGTAAATTTGTTTTTATGGACGGAATCAAATCGGTTGGCGTTTTTCTTTCTACTTTTTTGAAAAAGAATTCAAACAAAACCCCCGCCATACTTTCTCCTTCTGCAAGGTCGGGTGTAAAAGATTGATTTTCAAATTTTCCGTTTTTATATTGAGGCGAATTTTGAATTAAAGTTAATCTTTCGCCAGAAGGAGCTTTTCCGAATTTTGGATGCTGAAGAAATCTGTAAATGGCAAATAATATTAAAAATACGAGAATTAAGAATGTAATCATTTTATTTTGAGGGATATAAATTTTGAGTGTATTGAATAGAAAGCAAAATTATCTTTTTTAAGATTTCGATATCAACATCAGCTAATTTTTTGATGTAAATGCAAGCTTTTGAAGATGTATGTTTTCCTAATTTCGATAAAAGTTCTTCTCTTTTTTCTTCTGGCAAATAGAAATAAACGGTCAAAGCTGCTTTTCTTGGCGAAAATCCAGCTAATGGAGCATCGCCTTCATGTCCGCTGTCATATTTATAATGATAACTTCCAAAGCCAATAATGCTTGGTCCCCACATTTTGGGTTCAAAACCAGATGTTTCCTGTATTATTTTTAGAAGTTCAAAAGCATCGTTTCTTTTAACTTCATTTTCGACAGCGTTAATAAAATCAGTAACGCTGTTTTGAGTTTCTGTAGTTTTATTTTTTGCCATTTTGTTTACTTTTTACTTAATAAATCACTTTTTAAAAGGATGTTTTTGATTTTGAATTCAGAAGCATAAAACAAATTAGAATCTTCAGGCATTTGATTTTCTAAAACAATCAGACTCACATCACTTTCTGGGAAATACAAATTTACGCCAGAAAATCCGTCTCCTAAGCCTGTATGTCCAAGATATTTAACGGATTCTTCTTGTACAATTCGAATTCCGTATCCATAAGGTTGTTTTTCTTTTCCGAAGAAATTATGCTGAGATAAAATGGTGTTTTTAGTTAATAACTGATATGATTCTGGTTTCAATATTTTTCCTTTATGAAGATTATTGTTCCAAATGGCAAGATCAGAAACGGTTGAAATAATGCCGTCTGCACCTAAACTTTCATCTGTGATTTGTCTTGAGGTATCAGGTTCCAACTGATTTTTCACATTATAATAACCTGTTGCCAGATTTTGTTGTTTATCGTTTGAATAACAAAAAGTGTGATTCATTTTTAATTTCTTAAAAAGCGATTCAGCAACCTCTGTATAGCTTTTTTTAGAGCTGAATTCCACAATTTTTGCAACCAGATTAAAACTTAGATTTCCGTATTTAAAATCAGTTCCAGGTTTAAATGCCAACGGTTTTTGTAAATCGATAATTCCGTGAGAATGATTTAAAAGCTGATGTACCGTTACAGAATCTGCCCAAGTTTGATTTAGTTCTGGCAAATATTTTTTGATTGGAGCATTCAAATCTACTTTTCCTTTTTCGACCTCCAATAAAAGTAAAACGGCAGCAATTAATTTACTGTTGGACATGATTTCAAATTGGGTGTCCATTTTTAAAGGTTTTTTGGTTTCGAAATTCGAAAGACCTTCAACTTTTGAATACAGCGTTTTCCCATTTTTAGAAATTAAAACTACACCAGTAAATTTAGGGTTTGAGTTTTGAATTATACTATCAATACTTTTTTTGTAATCCTCTTTTTTCTGAGCTGATGAATTGCAAGAAGCTAAGATTAGAACTAATAGTAAAGAGATTTTGGCGATGAAGTTCATTTATAATTGTTAATGGTGAATTGTAAATTGTTAATGTTTGATGCTTGCTCGATTGATTATGGGTGATATTTTTTATAGTATTCTATAATTAATAATTTACCATTAACAATTCACAATTAAATTAAAACATTCCGTTTTCGTTGATAGAATCTTTAGGAACTGGCTGCCCTAAATCCCAAAGTTCTATAATTTTGTCGTCTTTGAATTTGAGAATATGCACTACTGCAAAACCTATGTCTGCGGGAGTTTGTTTGAGGTGCGAATGTACCGCAACTAAATTTCCGTCTTCTAAAATATGATGGATTTTAAAAATCTTATTGGGATTTGTTCTGGCAGATTCTTCCATGGCAAGCATAAGCGTTTCGGCATCGCCTTTGAAGTGCGAATTGTGATGTTTGAAGTTCTTTCCCACATATAATCGAAAACCTTCGTGAGAATGTCCTTTTGCTGCCAATTTCAAGAAGTTTTTAGCGATTTCTTTCTTAGTCATAATTCCAGATTTAAAAACAAACTAAGTTAAGGAATTAAGTGCTACAAATTTTGCAGAAACGGATTAGAATTTTATAAAATTAAATTACTTCCGATTTGATTTTTGAAAGATCTAAACCTAATTTGGTAAACTCTTTTTCGCCTAATTCAGTTATGTAAAAATGCTTATCTGCGGGATTATTTTTGGCAATCCATTTTTTGTCGGCAAATGTTTCTAGAAGAAGTTCTCCCAATTTACCGCCAATATGCTCATAGCATTTTTTGGCTGGTTTTATTGTTGTTTTATCGCTCATTTGTTTTTCTTTTTTACAGCAATTTTAGAAGCTAAATAAGCCATTGGAATGTAAGCGAAAATTAAATCGACAAAACCAAACCAAATTGGCGATGGCAGCGTAAACATTGTTACAATACCGCCAAATAAAAAGAAAGCCCCAATTCCAAAAGCTAATTTTGTTTTATGATGAATTGCGGTTAAAGCTGTCGTTAATGCGCCAGCAAAAGTTCCTAACGCGTGGGCTAAAAATGGAAAAAGAAAATGCTTTGGCTCAAATAAATGCATTGTTGCTTTTAAGCCTTCAGTAGTTGTTACGTCTGCACCATTTGGCGCTGGAATTATAGAGCCACTAATTAAAATGATGCTCATATTGACAACGCTTCCGATAACAAGACCTGCAATTACGGCCAAAGTATTTCTTAAAAATGGATTCATAGCTTTCGTTTTAATTACTATAACGAAAGTAAGAAAATTATTCTTTTGATGATAATGCTCTTTCTGTTTCTATTTGAGGTTTTCCAGTTGCATTAGGCTGTCCTTTTCCAGTTTCAATTAGTTTTTTCAAACTGTTCTCGATATAATTGGTCCAGCCAGCTTTGCAAACGTCAAAACATTCATATTCTGGCACTAAACCAACGTGTGTAAAAATGAGTTTGGTTTTATCATCTTCTTTCGAAATATCAAAAATCGCTGTTGTATTAGTCCATTCCGTATCGTCTTTGGTAAAACTGAAATAATTTTCTTCAATCAGCCAGACGATTTTCTGATTCGGAATGACTTCAATCAATTTTATTTTGCAGCGGTGAACGTCTTCATAATGGTATTTAAATTCGTCTCCTTCGTTTGCTGTGTTTCCTTCAATTTCTTCAGACCACCAGCCTCGAACATTTTGTATAGCTTTAAAAACTTCTTCTGGCGACTGATTGACAATTATTGTTGTGGTAAAATCGTGAGTTTCCATAATTAATTGATTTTTAAATTAGTAAAGTAAAATTACAATCTAAAAATCAATTAGTTAAGGTATTTTAAAGACAATTTTAAGGTACTTTTCGGACAGAATTAAATGTGCTAGTTATTCTCCTAAAAACAGATAAGCTGAACTCAAAATTAAGCCAAGTAAGATTATAACACTTAATATAGAAATCAAAAAAACTCTCCATCCGCCAAAAGTGCTTCCGCCATTATCCACGTGTTTTTGAATATTTTTTTCTTGGTAGGTATGAATTAAATAAGAAGCTACCCCTGAATAAATTACAGGAAAAATAATTGTTGGGAAGTTTTCAGGAAGATTGAAAGCAATAGCGATAATAACGATCGTAAAAGCTCCTGTAATAAGCCAAGTATTTCTAGCTTTTTCAGATTCGTTAAAAGTTTTAAAATTTTCTGCAATGCAATAGCCAGCAACCAACGGACCTCCAAAAAAAGTTGCGGTGCTTATTGCTTTTTTAGAATAAATTTTCTCGGTTGGAATTTCTTCAAAAACAGATTTTTCTGTTGTATCGTCTTGTATCATTTGAGGTTAGTTTATTTTTAGGGATTATTTTATTGCTTTAATTTTTTCGGGAATTTGATTAATCAGTTCAAAATGTTTTGCCATGACATTTTCGAGTTCTAAAGTTCCTCCTAGAATTATCATTTCTTTTTCGATGAAACGTTTTCCAAGTCGGTCTTCGAGCATTATTTTTTCCATGCTTTGGGCAATTTCAATTTCGTTAAGAAAATCATTCGGATGGCCCGCTGTACAAATTACAAGTCCTAGCGGAATGGTTTTCATTTTTCTAGAAGTTTCATTTTGTCCGTAAGCATAGCCAACCGAATAAACGCGATCGAACCAGCCTTTTAATTTTGCAGGGCAATCGCTCCACCAAACTGGATAAAGGAAAATAATGCAGTCTGCTTTTTCTATTTTTTCTTGTTCGCTCAAAACATCTTGCGGAATCGGAAGTTGTGTTTTCGTAAAACCTTCACGTTCATATTCTGCTTCAGACATATCACTTTCGAAATTGGAAGCGTATAAATCTGAGATTTCAATATTCCAATTTTCATTAGCCAAAACAGATTTTAATCTTTCCAAAACCTGAAAAGTGTATGACTTTTTACTTGGATGCGAGTAAACAATTAAAATATTCATTTTTAGACTTTTTAGATTTATAATCGTTCCAAAGTTTAAATCAGTTCTGTACGAAAATACAAATTATATCGAAATGAAATTATTCTTCTGAAAATTCTAAAATATCACCAGGCTGGCAATCCAAAACTTTGCAGATTGCTTCGAGCGTGCTGAAACGAATGGCTTTTGCTTTTCCTGTTTTTAGAATGGAAAGATTTGATAAAGTTAAATCTACTTTTTCTGAAAGTTCATTTAATGACATTTTTCTTTTTGCCATCATGACGTCTAAGTTTACTATAATAGGCATAATGTTTCGTTTAAATGGTTAAGTCAATTTCAGATTGAATTTCGATTCCTCTTTTAAAAATCTGTCCTATTACAAACATTACAATAGCCATAAAAATCCAGATGCTGTGACCTTCAAGATTCAGAGATTCTAAAGTTGGGAGTTTTACGCCATTTGAAGCCAGCCAATTATTGAATTTGAAAGCCCAAAAAGAAAACAACCCGATTCCGAAAGCCAAGTAAGAAAGATTAGAAATAAAATGTCCCATTTCGGCAGTGAAAGGCTGAGCAATGTCTAATTTTTTATAGTGCAGCATTTTTACAATCAAATAAAACATAATTGCTTTTAGTATGGCAACAATACTGATAAAACAAATTTCTTGAATGTAATAACTTGGACTATAATTGTACAAATGAAGTAAATCAAGAAAACGTGCATTGTATGAATTTATAGTCATTGTATAAATTCCGTTAAAAAGATACATACCAGCTTCTACGCATAAGCCAATAAAAATAATCCATGATAAAATATTCAAAATTTTTAGGATCTGCGGTGTTCCAATTTTAATTTCCATTGTGATCAAGATTAAAAGTTATGTTGCTAAAATAATAAAAATTTATTGATAAACAATAAATAAATAGTTTTTATCAAAAAAAAACTCCAACATTAAATTTGTTGGAGTTGCTGTTTTATATTTGAAAATTAGATTATTTGAGTGCTTTCCTTTCGTTTTCTAGCATTTTTTCAATATTAAAATAAATGCCATCTACATTGTAAACTCCTTTTTCAAAACTTAGATAATCGCAGTTTCCTACAAGAGATTGTTCTTTAGAATCGATTTCGAAAAGACTAAGCAAAACATATTCATGATCGACCATTAAGACATGAAAACCTGTTTCACATTTTTTTCCGTCGCCAGAAGAGAGAATGACATTCATAATACTATGAAATCTAAAAGAAGTAATTTTTGCTGCTGTTTCGTCGCCTTTTAAATGATAAATGTAAGCAAGGAAATTAAGCTGTTTTAAATCAAACGGAAAATCGTTTAAGGAATGATTAGACAATTTAATAATTTCATCATAATCTGAAGTTTCGAGTTTCTCTTTATCGTAATATGTGCGAAGTTTTTCTTCATCAGGAGATGTCCAAAATGCATTGT